>Ga0102594_1000036_pt1 | contig 271428 bp, 254 predicted proteins | sample AraplaCol_mLB_r2_2_FD_76863 | JGI IMG/M metagenome (GOLD analysis project Ga0102594, IMG submission 76863) | Arabidopsis root microbial communities from North Carolina, USA - plate scrape MF_Col_mLB_r2 (SPADES assembly) (version 2) | ecosystem: Host-associated > Plants > Roots > Endosphere... | reverse complement strand
GCACCGCAGGTTGCCCGCAGCGAAGCGAAGGGACGCAGACAGTAGGGGTCGCCTTTCTTTGCTTACTTTCTTTGGCGAAGCAAAAGAAAGTAAGTCCGCCGCCGGGCGGATATCCCGGCCTCGGGAAGAAAAAAGGCCGCATACACCCGGACAGAAAGCTATGCCAAAAGCAAAAGGCACAATATCCCTTCCCCGTGGAGAGCAAGAAATGAAAGCAACCTGGAACGGCGTCACCATCGCCGAAAGCGACGACACCGTGCTCGTCGAAGGCAACCACTATTTCCCGATGAGCGCGCTCAACCGCGACCACGTCACCTTCAGCAATCACAAGACCACCTGCCCCTGGAAGGGCACCGCCAGCTACTACTCGCTGCTGGTCGACGGCGAGCTCCACACCGACGCAGCCTGGTACTACGCCGATCCAAAGCCCGAAGCAGAGGAAATCCGCGACCGAGTGGCGTTCTGGAAAGACGTGAAAGTCACCGCGTCGTGACCACGGCCGCGTTCGCACCGCCTTTCATCCCGCCCGCCGAACTGACGGACGCCTTGCGAGAACAAGGCTATGCGGTGTTGAGCCCGCAAGGCGTGAGCGAGTGGCTGGGCGTGCCGCTCGCGCAGCTCGAGGCGCTGCACGCCGACTGGAACGATCTTCCACCGGACGAATACCTGAAGGACGGCGGGCGCTACCGCACGCGGCGCCATGCGTGCTTCACGGTCGAAGGCGAGTCGATCGCGCAAGTACCGCACCGTGCGCACTGGCAGCCGGTCGAATACAACGCGCTGCATGGCGGCATGCAGCGCTGGTTCGCGCCCATGCATGAAGCCACGGTGGCGCTGCCGGTTTGGCAGCGCATGCTGCAACGCCTGGGTGAAGCGGCAAGCGGCATGCGTGGCACCACGGCGCAGCCATGGTTCGTCGAGGCGCACCAGTTCCGCATCGACACGGCGGGCGGCATCGGCAGGCCCACGCCCGAAGGCGCGCACCGTGACGGTGTCGACCTGGTGGCGGTGGCGCTGGTCGGACGCAGCGGTGTCAAGGGCGGGGAGACGCGCGTGTTCGAGGCCAACGGGCGGCGCGGCGAGCGCTTCACCATGACCGAGCCCTGGACCCTGCTGCTGCTCGACGATGCACGCGTGATCCACGAGTCCACGCCCATCCAGCCGCTCGAAGAGGGGACCGCCGGCTGGCGCGATACCCTGGTCGTCACTTGCCGCGCTCAGGGTTTCCAGGGGGATTGAGCCCGCTGGCTTGAGTCCTACAGTCACGCCTCCGCGCAGGGGGTAAATTCGAGGGACGGTTCGGTTGCGAGCCGCGCCTGTCCGCGAACGATAAAGTGAGGTCCGCCATGTTCAATCACATCCTGGTTCCGATCGACGGCTCCGAAACTTCCATGCTCGCGGTCAGCAAGGCCAGCGGCCTGGCGCTGGCGTTCGGAAGCCGGATCACGCTGATCCACGTGATCGACAACTATCCCTTCATCGGCGTGGGAGCGGACTACGCACTGGGGCAGAACGAATACCTGGCAGCGGCCACCGCCAGTGCGAATGCGGCGCTGGCGCGCGGCGTTGCCGCACTCGCGGCCGAAGGCCTGCACAGCGACCAGCGCGTGATCGACGGCCATGTGGTGCACGAAGGCATCGTCGACACCGCCATCGCCATCGCGGCCGACCTGATCGTCATGGGTTCGCATGGCCGTAGCGGTATCGAGAAGCTGCTGCTTGGCAGCGTGACGCAGCGGGTGCTGCAGGACGCGCCCATGCCCGTGCTGGTGGTCAAGGGCGGCTGAGCGCAAAGTCCGGAGGACTTTGGAATCGTACGGGCTGCTGCGTCGCCGGATGCACGAAGCCCAGTTCGCTCGCATGCAGCAGCAGCCGCGGGGCGCGCGCCTGAATCTCTTCACTGCCGTAGAGCGCATCGCCCAGGATCGGATGGCCGATTGAAAGCAGATGCACGCGCAACTGATGCGAACGTCCCGTGAGCGGCTCCAGCAGCAGGTGCGTGGCGGTCTCTGAGGATTCGGCGGGGGCGGGCGATGAGTGCAATGCCCGCCAGCGCGTGATGCTCGGCTTGCCCGCCGCATCGACCTTCTGCAGCGGGCGCCGCGGCCAGTCGGCCATCAGCGGCGCATCGATGACCGACCACTCGTCTTGCACAGGCAGCGCGCCGTCCACGATCGCCTCATAGCGCTTGTGCACGCGGCGCTCGGCAAAGGCGTCGCCCAGCGCCCGCTGCATGGCGGCGCCGCGCGCCATCAGCACGAGTCCGCTGGTCGCCATGTCGAGCCGATGAACGATCAGTGCGTCAGGCCAATGCCGCATGGCGCGCGCACTCTGGCAGTCCTGCTTGTCCTCGCCGCGCCCGGGCACGCAGAGCAGACCGGCGGGCTTGTTCAGCACAAGCAGGTGAGCGTCCTGGTAGACCAGGTCGATTCGGTCGATGAAGGCGGTGTCGGGCATGGGTGCCGAGAGTGTAGAGAGCCCGTGCTCATGCGCGGCTCATGGTGCCTCGGCTATCCTCGAGCGAATGTCCGGCCCTGCGTCCGCTCCCGTCTCCGTTCCTCCGCCGCCGAGCTTTTCCGAACTCACGCGCGAACGCCCGTTCATGCGGATGTGGGTGGCGCGCCTCTTCGGCACCGCGGCCTCGCAGATGCTCCTGGTGGCCATCGGTTGGCACATGTACGAACTCACCAGCAGCGCCTGGGACCTCGGGCTCGTGGGCCTCTACCAGTTCGTTCCCGCGCTGCTGCTTGCGCTGCTGGCCGGTCACGTGGTCGACCGCCATCACCGGGGCCGCATCGTGGCGGCCTGCTTCGCGGTGCAGGCACTCGTTGCGCTGGTGCTGCTGCTGGCGGTGGTGCAGCGCTTCGATACCCGCGGCCTGCTGCTGGGCCTCTCGCTGGTGCTGGGCGCGGTCCGGGCCTTCCAGATGCCTGCGCAGCAGGCGCTGACGCCGCTGCTGGTGCCGCCCACCATGCTGCCGCGCGCCATGGCTTTCAGCTCGGCCGGCATGCAGGGCGCAATCATCGGCGGGCCGGCGCTTGGCGGCCTGCTTTTCGTGGCGGGCATGCAGGTGGTGTACGGCGCCAGCGTGCTGTGCTTCGCGGTGGCCTGTGCGCTGGTGCTGCGGCTGCGCTATGCCCATGCCCCGGCGGCGCGCGAGCCGGTCACGCTGGCCACCGTGTTCGCCGGGGTCGATTTCATCTGGAAGCGCAAGCCCGTGCTCGGCGCCGTCTCGCTCGATCTTTTTGCGGTGCTGCTGGGCGGCGCGGTGGCGCTGCTGCCGATCTACGCCAAGGACATCCTGCACACGGGGCCCTGGGGGCTGGGCCTGCTGCGCGGGGCACCTGCGGTGGGGGCCTTGGTGATGTCGATCGCGCTCACGCGCCGGCCGATCGAGCGCAACATCGGCCGCACGCTGCTCCTGGCCGTCGGGCTCTTCGGGCTGTGCATGGTGGTGTTCGGAATCTCCCGCAGCTTCGTCGTCTCGCTGATTGCGCTGGCGGTGTCGGGCGGAGCCGACATGGTCAACGTGGTGATCCGCCAAACCCTAGTCCAGCTCGAGACGCCTGACGCGATGCGCGGCCGTGTGAGCGCGGTCAATTCGATCTTCATCGGCGCGAGCAACCAGCTCGGCGAGTTCGAATCGGGCGCAACCGCGGCGCTGCTGGGGCCGGTGGGTTCGGTGGTGGTGGGCGGTCTCGGCACCATGATGGTGGCACTGGGCTGGTTCAAGCTGTTTCCCTCCTTGGCGCAGCGCGACCGGCTGGTGATCGCGATGCCGGCGGCAGCTATCAAGTAGCGCGAAATCTCTTAAAAGACCGAAAACGCCTTGGGCGCATCGATCGTGAGATCGTCTTGCGCCTCGGCCACGCAGGGCAATATCCAGCCCTCGGCCTTTTCCTCGGCGCTCAGGCCGGGCCATTCGATGATGTGACGGATGGAGCCCGACATCAATTGGCAGATGCAGGTGCGGCAGGTGCCGTTGCGGCAGGAACTCGGCATCTCGATGCCGGCCGCCTCGGCCGATTTCAACAGCGTGGTGCCGGCCTCGGCCTCGAAGTCCAGGCCCGACGGCTCGAGTCGAACCCTCATCGCTCTGGGGGCTGTTGCTGTTGTTGCTCGCGGCGCTGTTCGCGCAGCATGAAGAGATAGAGGCTCTCGACCTTTTCGCGCGCCCAGGGGGTCTTGCGCAGGAACTTGAGGCTGGATCCCACGCTCGGGTCGATTGCGAAGCAGCGGATGGGAACCAGCTCGCCGAGCCGCTCCCAGCCGTAGTGGTCGGCCAGCGCCGTGACGATGGCCTCCAGCGTGAGCCCGTGCAGCGGATTGCGGGGCTGGGCCGGCTTGGCGGGCGCCGGGGGCGGCACCGGCCCCGCTGGTGCCTGGTCGCTCACTTGTTCTTGAGCTTGCCGCGCGGAATCACCGCCGTGGTGATCGTGCGGACCGGCTCGATGCCGCCAGTGCTCGCCGGTTTGGGCGGCGAAGTGTCCTTCTTCGGTTTCTTGGCTTCCTTGTTTGCGCGTTGTTGACCCTTGGCCATATCGACTCCTTTTGATGCTGCGTATGCGGCGTAAGTAGCGGGCAGTTTAGCGGTGCGGCGACAATACGCGGTTCCATTTGATTTTCCGCATTCATGTCCGATTACGAAGTTCGCCCCGCCACCATGCGCGACGCCAAGGCCGTCGCCGAAGTCCATGCCCTGGCCGCCAAGGCTGCCTACGAAGGCATCCTGCCCGAAGAAGAGCTGCGCGTGCTGGCTCCCGCCTCGCGCGAAGCCAAATGGCGCGAAGCCATCGAGTTCAGTGAACCGCAGGTGCAGGTGGCGGTGCTGGACGACGAGATCGTCGGCTTCGTCGGCTTCGACCGATCGCGCGACCCCAAGACGCCGTCCACCACGGGCGAGATCTGGGCCATCTACGTCAAGCCCGAGCACTGGGGCAAGGGCATCGGCGTCGCCCTGTGGGACGCCGCGCGCGAGGGCCTTGAGGAAGAGGGCTGCACCACCGTCACGGCGTGGGTGCCGATCCGCAACGACCGCGCCATGCGCTTTCTCGAACTCGCAGGCTTCAAGCGCGAAATGAAGACCGCCAAGACCACCGCGCTCGGTACCGTGCGCGTGGAAGAGATCCGCCTCAAGCGCAGCGTCGCCTGACGGCATCGCCGCGCTGGCCGGGCCGCCGCGTACGGGTATTGCCGGTGCGGGCGGCGCTTGCGGCTAAGCTCGCCGGTTCTTTTTTCTCACGCCGACCCTTGCCATGGCCACCAGCCTGCTTCTGCTGCTCGACGACATTGCCACCGTCCTGGACGACGTCTCGATCCTCACCAAGGTTGCCGCCAAGAAGACTGCCGGCGTGCTCGGCGACGACCTTGCGCTCAATGCGCAGCAGGTCTCCGGTGTCAAGGCTGACCGCGAACTGCCGGTGGTCTGGGCCGTGTGCAAGGGCTCTTTCGTCAACAAGGCGATCCTCGTTCCGGCCGCCTTGGCCATCGGCACCTGGCTACCCTGGCTGGTGACGCCGCTACTCATGATCGGCGGCGCCTTTCTCTGCTTCGAAGGCTTCGAAAAACTCGCGCACAAGTTCCTGCACAAGAAGGAGCACGACGCCGACACCGCGCGCCATGAGCGCGCCGTGGCCGACGAGACCGTCGACGTGGTTGCGGTAGAGAAATACAAGATCAAGGGCGCGGTGCGCACCGACTTCATCCTCTCGGCCGAAATCATCGCCATCACGCTGGGCACCGTGCAGGGCCAGTCGTTCACCACGCAACTCACGGTGCTTGCGGGCATCGCGCTCATCATGACCGTGGGCGTCTACGGCCTGGTGGCCGGCATCGTGAAGCTCGATGACGCGGGCCTTTACCTGAGCCGGCAGGCCGGCAAGGCCGCGCAGGCACTCGGCCGCGGCATTCTCGCGGCGGCGCCGTGGCTCATGAAGGGATTGTCGGTGGCGGGCACCGCGGCCATGTTCCTGGTGGGCGGCGGCATCCTGGTGCACGGCGTGCCTGCGCTCGGCCATGCGGTCGAAGACTGGGCCAAGGCCACGGGCGGCGTGGTCGGCGCGCTCGGGTCCATGGGGGTGAACGCGGGCGTCGGCATCGTGGCGGGCGCCATCGTGCTGGCCTGCGTCGAACTTGCCGGCAAGCTGCGCAGCAAGAAGGCCTGAACCCTTGCGAGCCGCGGGCCGCTCCTGCCCGCGTTATTTGCCGCGTTTGAAAAGGCTGACCGCCACCAGCGCCACGCCCAGGGCAAGCGCGAACCAGCCGACCAGGTAGGCGCCGGCCACCATCTCGAACCAGCGCGTGCCCTGCAGGAAGCGCGGCCCCAGCAGAACGGCGACGCCGATCGCCAGGCAGAGAATGCCGCGTTCAAGCGTGCGGAGTTGTCGTTTGGGTTGCGCCATGGCTTTGCGGTTCAGATCGGTTTGTTTCGAACGTTTGTCCGGTCAGTGCGACATTGTCCCGCGCATCGCGGCCGGATGTCCCTGCAGCGGGAAAGACTTGCCCGTCGGCACCAGCGTGTCGCCATCCACGCGCAGGATGGTGATGTCCTGGTCGATGAAGTTGCCCACGTACAGGTACTTGCCGTCGGCGCTCCACACGGCCCCTTCGGGCAGGCCGCGCACCTCCACCTCGTTGGCGCGCGTTACCTTCTTGCCGTCTATCTTCAGCAGCACCACCGAGCCGTTGCGGTTGTAGAAGTAGGCGTTCTTCGAGGCGTTGCTGCCGCGCAGCAGCACGGCCACCGCATGCCGGCCGGTTGGGCTCACAGCCAGGCCTTCGGGGCCATCGCCCACCACCACCTTGTCGACCACGCGCGGCGGCGCGGCTTCGAGATCGATCACGCTCACGGTATCGATCTGCCCGTCCGACGCACCCGAGTTGCCGTTGTCGGCGGTGAGCGCAAGCTTGCCGTCCGGCGTCACGTCGACGTTGTAGGGCCAGAGGCCGGCCACGAGGTCTACCTTGTTGTAGCTGACCTTCTCGCCGTTCACCTCCAGCAGGGCAATCTTGTGGGCCGGGAACTTGGCCGCCAGCGCGCGCTTGCCATCGGGCGTGAAGCGCACGTGCGCCACCGAATCGTTCATGGCCACGGTGTCGATCAGGGTCACTTTCTTGCCCGCGATGCGCAGCACGCTGACCGAGTTGTCGGCACGATTGGCGACCAGCGCAAGATCGCCCGCCCGGTTGATCGACAGGCCCGAGGGCTGCTTGCCCACCATGAGCGTATCGATCAGCTTGGGCGGCGTCGTGGTCAGGTCGATCACGAAGAGGCGGTTGTCGGGCACCTGCTTGCGTACGCCGTTCTCTTCGATCACGTTGAGCGAATTTGCCACCAGCGCGAGCGTCTCGCCCGGCGTGATCGCAAGGTTCACGGGCGGGCCGGCAATGGTGTTGTCGAGCTGCAGCGTGCCGACGAGCTTGGGCGCGAGCGGGTCGGTGCCGATGTCCAGCACCTGCACCGTGTCGCGTCCCGTCGGGCCGAGGATCACGGCGCCGGCGTCGCTCCATGACTGCTTTTCGTCGTTCGCCACGAGCATCAGCTGGCGCTGCGGCACGGTGGGGGTCAGGCTGGTGCAACCCGCAAGGACGGCCAATGCAAGAGCGGCCAGTGCAGCCGGATGAAATTTCATGAAGCGGTCTCCGTGTTGTAGGTCTTTGTGCTTCGGGCCCTGCGCGCCCGCAGCGCATGGTAGCGGCACAATGGATTGGCCCCATTTCAAGGAACCTGAGAGCACTCCCCATGACCATCGAAATACCCAGGGAAGCACGCCAGCAGGCCATCGCCTCGATCGAGCGCTACTTCAACGAGAACATGGAAGAGAAGATCGGCAACATCGCCGCGGGTGCGCTGCTGGGCTTCTTTCTGGAAGAGGTCGGACCCATCGTCTACAACAAGGCCGTGGCCGACGTACAGGAGCGGCTGCAGTCGCGCATTTCGGAGGTCGACCTTGAAGTGCACGAGGACGAGTTCCAATACTGGCGCAAGTTCGACCGGGCGAAAAAAGCCAGGTAGGCGTGGCGTTCGCCACGAAAAGATGCTTCCAGACGTTGCAAAATCCCAGACCATGCAAGCACACCGCACGCTCTTTTGTCCCGCGCCTGCGCTCCGGCGCGCGCGCACCTTCCTCGCCCTGCCGCTGCTCATGCTGGCTGCATCCATCGCGGGCGCCCAGCCGGCTCCGTCGGACTTTCCGCTGGATTCCGTCGGTTACCTGAACGAGGAACTGCCCCGCATGGAGGCGGCCATCGCCGCCAGGGACCGCAGCTTCTTCCAGGGCGCAATGGCGCGCACGGTGCAGTTTTCAGAGCGCTGGGGTTTCAAGGCGCAGGCCAATCCCGAGCTGGCGAAATACCCCATGTGCACCGATGCGGTGATGGACTACGTGGTGGTGGGCATGTGCAAGATGAATCCTTCGGGCGACGGATGCGAACCCGGGCTTGCCTCGCGATTCGAAGCCAATGTGCAGCGCTGCCGCGAGGTCGCCGCGCGAAAATAAGCGTTCCGTCTTTCGACGCAAAAAGAAGAGCCCCGCATGCGCTGCGGGGTGGAGACACACCATGGACTACACCCGCCACCAGACCCTTGCCATCACGCGCCGCGGCATCGGCGATTCGGTGCTCGACATCCAGATGCGCGCGACCAACGGCAAGCTGCCCACGGCCGGCCACGACGGCCACCGCGAACTGGCCGAGATCTGGCGCGACGTGTCGGCCGACGACACGGTGCGCTGCGCGGTGCTGCGGGGCGAAGGGCTCGGCTTCTCGGGCGGCGGCGACCTGGCCATGGTGCAGGACATGACCACCGACGACACGGTGCGCCAGCGCGTGTGGAAGGAAGCGCGCGACCTCGTCTACAACCTCATCAACTGCGACAAGCCCATCGTGAGCGCCATGCACGGCCCGGCCGTGGGCGCGGGGCTGGTGGCGGGGCTGCTCGCCGATATTTCCATCGCGAGCAAGGGCGCGAAGATCGTCGACGGCCACACGCGCCTGGGCGTGGCGGCGGGCGACCACGCAGCCATCGTCTGGCCGCTCCTGTGCGGCATGGCCAAGGCCAAGTACCACCTGCTGCTGTGCGAGCCGGTGAGCGGCGAGGAGGCCGAGCGCATCGGCCTGGTGTCGCTCGCGGTGGACGAGGCCGACCTGCTGCCGCGTGCCTACGAGGTGGCCGATCGGCTCGCGGCCGGCAGCCAGAGTGCGATCCGCCTTACCAAATACGCGCTCAACAACTGGCTGCGACAGGCCGGGCCGACCTTCGATGCCTCGCTGGCGTTGGAGTTCATGGGCTTTGCAGGCGCCGACGTGCGCGAGGGCGTGGCCTCGCTGCGCGAGCGGCGGGCGCCGAACTTCGGCTGATCAGGCGGGTGGGTAGACGGCGCCGGTTTCGCCCGGGATCCACGGCGCGTACTTCCACATCGCGCGCTCGAACATCGGCGACGCGGTCCAGTCCGCGAGCCAGCCGCGCAACAAGGGCCAGGGCTGGCTTTCGAACCATGCGGGTTCGACCATCGAGAACTGCCGCACGAACGGCATGACCGAGGCATCGGCCAGCGAGGCCCGTGCGCCGAAAAGCTGGCCGGGGCCGGCGAGTCGTGCCTCCAGCTGCAGCAGGAACTGCGTACCCCGCTCGCGCGCGCCAGCGGAAGAGTCAGCAAAACGGCCCGGATATTTGTAGCGGTCCAGCTGCGGCTTGAAGTGGTCGTCGCACGCAGTCACCAGCATGAGCATGTCGTCGAGCTTGCCGGCGTCGGGCTCCAGCCATCGCAGCGGATCGTTGCGGCCGAGGGCCCACAGCATGATGTCCAGGCTTTGTTCCAGCACCGTGGCATCGGCCAGCACCAGCACGGGCACGGTGCCCTTGGCGGATGCGGCGAGCATCTCGGCAGGCTTGTTCTTCAGCACCACCTCGCGCAGCTCGCAACGCTCGCCGCTCGCGGCCAGTGCGAGGCGCGCGCGCATGGCATAGGGGCAGCGTCGAAAGCTATAGAGAACGGGCAGGGCGGGCGGTTGCATCGTGCGCAAGATCTCATGCCGGCGGGCGCCGCCGCATGGTTTTCAGCTCCTGCATTCCCCGCAGGTGCCGTGCAGCGTGAGCGCGGTGCGGCGGGTGTCGATGCCTTGCTTGCGTAGCTCCCGGCCCAGGCGGCTCATCACCTTGGGCAGCCCGGGATCGGCGGGCAAGGCCAACACCTTGTGGCACAGGTCGCATTCGAAGATGTTGCCCGAAGCCGCTTCCACGTGCCGCGAGAAGCGATTGACGCGGTCCGCGCCCACGCGCCGGTCGCACAGGCCCGCTTCGACCAGGCGGTCGAGCACGCGGTAGACGGTCACCCGGTCGGGCACTTCGCCGGCGTTGGCGGTGTAGGCGGCCACCACGTCGTCGTGCGTGAGCGGCTGGGAAGCACGTGCGAGCAGTTCCAGCACCGTTTGCGCAGCGCGCGTCACGCGCAGGCCGCTCTTGCGCAGCAGGGTTTCGCTGTTTTGCGCCGCGGCGTCGGGAGGGGGCTTCGGATGCAGGCTCATGGCTTCTTCGAGGTACCGCCATTGTGTTGCATTCCGTGAAGCGGCGCCCCGCCTGGTCCGAATGCGCTAAGGTCTGCTTTTCCGCGTCCTTGAATACCTTCTACCGACCATGTCCCGCCCCCCGATCGAAATCGAAACTGCGCCTCATCCCACCGCCACGATCATCGTGATGCACGGCCTGGGCGCCGATGGAAACGACTTCGTGCCGATTGCCAATGAACTCGACCTGTCGAGCGTAGGCCCGGTCCGCTTTGTATTCCCCAATGCGCCGGTGATCCCCGTCACCATCAACGGCGGCTACCAGATGCCGGCCTGGTACGACATTGCCGTGGCCGACCTGGCCGCGCGCGAGGACGAGGCGGGCCTGCGGCGCTCGCAGGCCACCATCGAGGCGCTCATTGCCAAAGAGAAGACCCGCGGCATCGCGGCCGGCCGCATCGTCGTGGCCGGCTTTTCGCAGGGCTGTGCCATGGCGTTGATGACCGGCCTGCGCCACACCGAACGGCTGGCGGGCATCGTCGGGCTGTCCGGCTATCTGCCGATTGCGGCCACCACCGCGGCCGAACGGCACGCCGCCAACCACGAGACGCCGGTCTTCCTGGCGCATGGCCGGCAGGACCCGGTGGTGCCGCTCGAGCGGGCGCTGCAATCACGCGACGCGCTCATCGCGCTCGGCCATCCGGTCGAATGGCACGAATACACGATGGCGCACTCGGTCTGCATGGAAGAAATTGCCGACCTCAACCGGTTTCTGCTGCGCGCGCTGGCTTCCTGACGCATTCGGCGCCTTCGCGCATTCGCGACAAAGAAGGAGACAACAAGATGATCCTCGTCATTGGACACGCCATGGCGAAACCCGAAACCCTGCAGGCGATGCTGGCCATCAGCGTGGAGCATGTGCTGCGCTCGCGCACCGAGCCCGGCTGCATCTCGCACGAGGTCAGCGCCGACGTGCAGCAGCCGCTGCGGCTCAGCTTCGTCGAACGCTGGAGCGACATGGCGGCGCTGAAGGCGCACTTTCGCGTCGAGGCTTCTCGCGCGTTCGGCAAGGCGCTGTCCGCCATGGCGGACGGCGCGCCGCAGATCTCCGTCTACCAGTCGGACGAGATAGATCCGTCGGCCTTGCGCGGCTGATCTTTCGCCATTGATCCTGACCGCAGGCGGACCAATGGAGGCAGCTATCAAAACCGTAGCGCGGCGCAGCATAGCGGAAGACGGGATTCCCTGCGCCAGCAATGCCCGCGTGGCCGTGCTACCTTCCAGCCCCTCAGAGAACGACGGGTCATAAGAATATGAGCAGCAGATTGCAGGAGAGGTTGGGTGCAATCCCGACCGCGCGGTTGAAGGGAATGCGCCGCGGCATCGAGAAGGAAAGCCTGCGCGCGCTCCCGGACGGCAAACTCGCGCTCACGCCGCACCCGATCGCCCTGGGCTCGGCACTGACCCACCCGCACATCACCACCGACTTCAGCGAGTCGCAGCTGGAACTCATCACGGGCGTGCATGCGGGTGTCGAGTCGGCGCTCGAGGAACTGACCCGCGTGCACCAGTTCACCTATCGCGTGCTCGATTCGCTCGGGGACGAGCGGCTCTGGGTGTCGAGCATGCCTTGCGGCCTGCCAACCGACGAAACCATTCCGATCGGGCGGTACGGCTCCTCGAACGTCGGGCGCGCCAAGAGCGTCTACCGCATGGGCCTGAGCCACCGCTACGGCCGGCGCATGCAGACCATCTCGGGCATTCACTACAACTGGTCGCTGCCCGACGTGTCGAGCGAACAGTATTTCGCGCTCATTCGCAATTTCCGGCGCCACGCCTTCCTGCTGCTGTACCTGTTCGGCGCTTCGCCGGCGTTGTGTTCGAGCTTTGTCGCGGGCCGTCCACACGAGCTCCAGCCGCTGGGCGACGGCAGCATGTTCATGCCGCACGGCACGTCCTTGCGCATGGGCCGCCTCGGCTACCAGAGCGACGCGCAGGCGTCGCTGGCCGTGAGCTACAACAGCCTCGAAGGCTACGCCGCCTCGCTGCAGGACGCGCTCACGCGGCCGTGGCCCGCATACGAGGCCATCGGCATCCAGAACCTCGGCGGCGACTACAACCAGCTGGCCACCAGCCTGCTTCAGATCGAGAACGAGTTCTACGGCACCATCCGCCCCAAGCGCGTGATCAACCCCGGTGAGCGTCCGCTGCATGCGTTGCGGGAGCGCGGCGTCGAGTACGTCGAGGTGCGGCTGATGGACCTCGATCCCTTCGAGCCGGTGGGCATCAATGCGCAGACGATGCGCTTTCTCGATGTCTTCCTGCTGCAGTGCCTGCTCAGCGACAGCCCGGTCGACACGCCGCAGGAAATTGCCGAGCTCGCGCACAACCAGCACCTCACGGCCGCGTGCGGACGCGAGCCGGGCCTCAAGCTCCTGCGGGGCGGCCGCGAAGTGCCGTTGACCGATTGGGGCGTGGAGCTGGCCGAGCAGTGCCTGCCGATTGCCGCGGCGCTCGACGCTGCCAACGGCGGCACGCAGCACACCGAGGCGGTGCGCGCTGCGCTTTCCGCATTGCAGAACCCCGACAGCCTGCCGTCCGCACGCGTGTTGGCCGCGATCGAGCAGGGGCACGCCAATTCCTTCATCGGCTTCGTGCGGGCGCAGTCGGAGCAAACCCGCGCCACGCTGCTGTCGCTGCCGTTCTCGGCCGAGCAGCAGGCCGCGTTCGAGCGCATGACCGAGGAGTCGATCCAGGAGCAGAAGCGCATCGAGGCCGCGGACACCATGCCGTTCGAGATCTACCGAGAGCAGTACGTCTCGCCCGCGCGCCTGGGGCTTGGCCGGGGCCGCATGGCCGTCGCGGCCTGAGCCTGCTTCCCGCTGCCCTGCGCGTCTCACTGCGGCACGGTCTACCCGACGACAGCTGCGGAGGCTGATGGCCTACAGGCATTGGCCTGCATGACCCACCACGGGCGCGGCTGCCGTGGAGACCATGGGGGGCATGCACCCGCTCAGCTTCAGCTTCAGCAGATTCGAGTTCCGGCCGCCGGAGTGGCCGGATGTTCCGGTATGACTTTCAAGGCCTATCTTGTCGAGGACAGCACCCTCATTCGTGAAAACCTCGTCGGGTTTCTTCACGACGTGGCCGATGCCAACGTGGTGGCCTGCGCCAGCAGCGAGGAAGAGGCCGTCCGCTGGCTGCGCCAGCACCGGGACGACTGGGACCTGACCATCGTCGACCTGTTCCTGGAGCGCGGCAACGGACTGGGCGTGATCAAGGCCTGCCGCAACCGCAAGGCCCGGCAGAAGGTGGTGGTGCTGAGCAACTACGCCACGGCCGATATGCGCCAACGCTCGGCGCAACTGGGTGCCGATGCCTTCTTCGACAAGTCGGCCGAACTCGACCAGCTGGTCGCCTATTGCGAGACCCTGCGTCACGCGGGTGACTGAGCTCCCGGCCGGCGAATCGGCCCGGAACGCTTTTCTGGGGTAAAACGCCACGGCCGCGATGGCCGGCACATTCCATTTCCCCAGCAAAGCAGCGAGAGCGACACATGAGCAACAGCACCATCGACTTCAAGGGCCGCGTGGCCATCGTGACCGGCGCGGGCGGCGGCCTGGGCCGCCAGCATGCGCTGGCCCTGGCGGCACGCGGCGCCCGGGTGGTCGTGAACGACCTGGGCAGCGCGAGCAACGGCTCCGGCGCGTCGGTGAGCGCGGCGCAGACGGTGGTGGACGAGATCAAGGCCGCGGGCGGCGAGGCGATGGCCAATGGCGCCTCGGTGACCGACTTCGACGCGGTGCAGGCCATGGTGCAGCAAGCCGTGGGCGCCTGGGGCCGGATCGATATCCTGGTCAACAATGCCGGCATCCTGCGCGACAAGAGCTTCGCCAAGATGGAGCTCGCCGATTTCAGGCTGGTGGTGGACGTGCACCTGATGGGCGCCGTGAACTGCACCAAGGCCGTCTGGGCGCAAATGAACGAGCAGAAATACGGCCGCATCGTCATGACCACCTCGTCGTCCGGCCTGTACGGCAACTTCGGCCAGAGCAACTACGGCGCCGCCAAGCTGGCCCTGGTGGGGCTGATGCAGACGCTGAGCATCGAAGGCGCCAAGAACGACATCCGCGTCAACTGCCTGGCGCCCACCGCGGCCACCCGGATGACCGAGGGCCTGATGCCGCAGGAAGTGCTCGACGCGCTCAGGCCCGAGGCCGTGGTGCCGGCCATGCTGGTGCTCGCCTCCGCCGATGCGCCGAACCGCACCATCCTTTGCGCGGGCGCCGGTACCTTCGAGGCCGCGCACATCACCTTGACGCAAGGCGTCTGGCTCGGCGTCGGTGCGGACACGCCGGAGCAACTGGCGGCGCGGCTTGCCGAGGTGACCTCGCGCGAGGGCGAGATCGTTCCGCAGAGCGGCACCGCGCAAGGCGGCAATGAGGTCGGCAAGGCCATGGCGGCAAGCGCGAAAAAAGGCTGACCTCGGGCATTTCGAATGGATCGATCGGGCACGGAAATCCCATGACCATCGCTGAACTCGCCCCATCCCGCTGCCGGCGGGCATCCGCTCGCGCCAGGTCGACAACGGCAACGGCCTGTCCATGCACGTGCTCGAAGCGGGCTTCGACGCCCCTGGGCGCCCCTGCGTGCTGTTGCTGCACGGATTTCCAGAGCTTGCCTTCAGCTGGCGCAAGGTGATGTTGCCGCTGGCCGAGGCGGGCTTTCACGTGGTTGCACCCGATCAGCGCGGCTATGGCCGCACCACGGGATGGCAGCAGGGCTACGAAGCAGGGCTGGATGAGTTTCGCCTGCTCAACCTTGTACGGGATGCGGCGGGGCTGGTGTCCGCCCTGGGCCACCAGACAGCGGCGGTGGTGGGCCACGACTTCGGCTCGCCGGTGGCGGCCTGGTGCGCGTTGAGCCGTCCCGACGTATTCCGGTCGGTTGCGTTGATGAGCGCGCCGTTTCCAGGCCCGCCGGGCGCTGGGGCGGCACCCGTGTTCGCGCAGGCCACCCGGCACCTGCTCGAGGGCCTGGCCGCACTGCATCCGCCGCGCAAGCACTATCAGTGGTACTACTCGGGGCCAAACGCCGATGCCGACATGCGGCATGCACCTCAAGGACTGCATGCCTTCCTGCGCGGCTACTACCACCACAAGAGTGCCGACTGGCCGCAGAACCGGCCCTTCACGCTGGCCGCGATGAGCGCCGACGAGTTGGCTCTCCTGCCCACCTACTACGTGATGCGGGCCGACCAGACCATGGCCGAGACGGTGGCTGCCGAAATGCCTTCGGCCGAACAGGTCGCGGCCTGCCGATGGCTGTCCGAAGAGGACCTGGCCGTGTACACCGCCGAATACGCGCGCATCGGCTTCCAGGGCGGATTGCAGTGGTATCGCTGCGGAACGGGCGGGGACTACATTCAGGAAATGCAGGCCTGGTCGGGACACACGATCGACGTGCCCGCGTGTTTCATCGCGGGCCGCAGCGACTGGGGTGTGTTTCAAAAGCCTGGCGATTTCGAAGCCATGCAGGCGACGGCCTGCACGCAACTGCGCGGCGTGCACTGGATCGAGGGCGCGGGGCACTGGGTGCAGCAGGAGCAGCCCGCCGAAGTGAGCCGCCTGCTGCTGGATTTTCTGGCTACTCCGCGATAAAACCCGCGTCCTTGCGGATGGAGCCGCGGTCCCGGTGGTTGTTCAGGCGCCCCAGCGTGTTGTCGAGCAGGCGCTTGAGTTTTTCGGACGCGCCGCGAAACGCCTCGTCCAGGCTACCGGCATGCTGCGTCACCACGAGTGGCTGGTGATGCGACAGGCGTGCTTCCATCACGCAGCACTTGTCGCCCGCACCGGCCTTGTCGTGGTTTTCGTCGCTCAGATGCACTTCGACGCGGGTGACGTCGTCGACGAAGCGGCTCAGCTGCTGCTTGATCTCCGTATCGGCCCAGCGCTCCAGCGCGTCCTTGTTGTTGACGCCGTTGCTCGTATTGACCTGAATCTGCATGCCATGTCCCTGCTGATGGATGAATGAGCCCCTACTGTGCGCCCGAAACGGTGACCCTGCGCGTAGGCGTGTTCCCCACCCACCCGCCGGGCGGGGTCCGCGGCGCGGCTTTTCAGCTCCGGATATAGCTCGTGAGCTGGTCGATCGTCTGCTCGTGCTCGCTGATGATGTCGTCCATCAGGTCCTGGATGGAGATCATGCCCACCACCTTGTCGCCGTCCACCACAGGCAAGTGGCGGAACTTGCGCTGACTCATGAGCGACATGCAAGCCCGCGTGTGGGTCTGAGGCGTCACGGTCATCACGTCGGGCGTCATGATCTCGGAGACCTTCACTTCCTTGGAATTCTTGCCTTGCAGCGCCACCTTGCGGGTGTAGTCGCGTTCGGAGAGAAAACCCACCAGCCGGTCGCCGTCCATCACCATGAGGGCGCCCACCTCGAAGTGCGCCAGCGTGGCCAGTGCGTCGAACACGCTAGTGTCCGGCGATGTGCGCCAGGCCGCGGAATCGTGGCGCTTGAGCAGTTCGGAGACGGGTTTCATCGCGGAGGCTCCATCAAGGAAGTTTCGATTCGACCGGCGCCCAGGCGCCGCACTCGGTCAAATGATAGGGGCGATAGCCGGTGGAATCGCCCCCGCGGTGCAAAAACCTCTAGGGGAATGCGCGCGTGGCAAAACGGCGCCCGCCAACGTGAACTAAGGTGTTGGTGCCAGCACGCGGCTGAGCGCCACGGGGTTGCCTGCAACGCTCTTGACCAAGCCCTTGTCGTCGAAATTCACCTGGTACTCCGACCAGCTGTCGCGCCAGTAGCGCCAGACGGGCGCGTCAAGGCTCGGGTTCTCGCCAGCCACCGGGTAGCCGATGGCCATCAGCACCTGCTCGCGCGTCATGCCGGGCGCGACCTTGCCGGCGACGATGGCGTCGCGGACGGCGGGCGGGAATGCGGCCATCTTCTGCTTCGGGTCCTCGGTCACGACATAGCGCTTTGCGAAGTCTGCGAGCGTGATGTTGCGGCTGTAGTCGTTCTTGATGCGTTGGGGCTTGCCTCCCAGATCGGCGTCGAACCAGCGGAAGTCGTAGGCCGTGATGCGCGCCGGCGTGCCCACCGCGACGATGCTCGTGCCTTGCTCGTCGTAGTTGATGTCGCTGATCGAGCTGCCGTAGGTGCGCATGTTGCAGCACAGGTAGCCGGTGATCATCGGCCCCTGCGGCGGTGAGGGGCGCTGCGCGTGGACGACGGTCGCGGGAAGGACGGTGGCTGCCAGCAGGGCGGCAGCGGCAAGGCGCTTGAACATGGATTTCCCTCTGTAATTGTTGAAGTCGGCTGCGGACGCAGCGCGCGGATTCTAGAGGCCGCGTTGCACCGCATGCATCGGCGAAACGGGCGTGCAGAGCTATCGAAAACATAGCGGCGTGATCCAATGCACGTTCCGGGTCGACAATGCGCACCCGGCCCTCGCGCCAACACCTCCCCCAGACAGAGCGAAAGAAAGAGCATCCATCGATGGCGATCCAGTGGTTCCCCGGGCACATGTACACGACCCAGAAGGCCATCACCGAAAGGGTGAAGGACATCGACGTGGTCATCGAGTTGCTCGATGCGCGGCTGCCGGGCTCCAGCGCCAACCCGATGCTGGCCGAGCTCACGGCGGGGCGGCCCTCGCTGAAGGTGCTCAACAAGCAGGACCTGGCCGACCCCGCGCGCACGGCGCTCTGGCTTGTGCACTACAACGCGCTGCCGGCCACGCGCGCCATCCCGCTCGACGCGAGCCAGAACACGCCGGCGCAGGCCATCGTGCGCGCCTGCCACGAGCTTTCGCCGAACCGCGGCGGCATGGCCAAGCCGATGCGCGTGCTGATCTGCGGCATTCCGAACGTCGGCAAGTCCACCCTCATCAACACGCTGACCGGCAGCCGCAAGGCCAAGACCGGCGACGAGGCCGGCATCACCAAGCTGGAGCAGCGCATCACGCTGGCCGACGACTTCTACCTGTGGGACACGCCCGGCATGCTGTGGCCGCGTATCGTGGTGCCCAAGAGCGGCTACAACCTGGCGGCCAGCGGCGCGGTGGGGCGCAATGCGTTCGACGAGGAAGAAGTGGCGCTGGAGCTGCTCAACTACCTGAAGGCGAACTATGCGCAGGGCATTACCGCGCGCTTCAAGCTGGTGGAGCACGACGCCGCGGCCATTGCCGCCATGAAGGACGAGGAACTGCTCGATGCCATCGGACGCAAGCGCGGAGCGCTGCTGGGCAAGGGCCGCGTCAACATGCAGAAGGCGGCGGAGATCGTGATGCACGAGTTTCGCGCCGGCAACCTCGGGCGCATCACTCTCGAGACGCCTGAAGAGTTCCTGCAATGGCTGGCAGAAGGCCAGCGCATCGATGCGGAACGCGCGGCCAAGAAAGCGGCACGCGGCAAGAAGCGCAAACCGGGCGCCGAGCCCTCGGAAGGCCAAGTGCCCGAGCCGGGCTGAACAAGGCGCTCAGCGCATCTGCAGCCGCGCATCTTTCGGATAACTGATGGTGTAGTCGGCCGCCATGCGGGCGGTCTTGCCGGCGTCGAGCTCAAAGCTCCACATTGCGAGTCCGGGCTGCTTGTTCCAGGCCAGCTCGGTGGGCTGCGGCGAGAACTGCGTGGCCACGCGCACCTGCTCGTCGACCGACACCGGCGCGGCCTCCAGCACCTGCACCGCAATGGGCGTGCGGTGGCGGTTCTCGACCACGTAGGCGCGCTGCACCTTGCGCTCGGCGCGGGAACCGACAAACCCGCCTGTACCCTGGCTGTCCTGCTCGGGCTCCGGCTGCACGCGTACCAGCTCGTCGCGGCCGAAGGAGAGCGTGAGCTTCGAATCGCTCGGCGCGTTCCAGCGGCCGCTGCCTACGAAGTTGCCGTCGCGGTAGAGCTGCAGCGCACCGGCCGGCCACACGCCCGCCGGCTGTGCGAGTTCGGCCACCAGGAAGGCGCTGGCGTCCACGCGCGGGCTGGTGCGCGCGGCGAGCTTTGCGGTGTCTTCGTGCTGACCCAGCGCCAGCGTCACGCGCTGCCCGTTCGAAGGCACGTCGATCGTCTGCGGCACTGCGAATTCGGTGGCAAAGCTGTTGTCGAACACGTTCACGTCGAAGAGCGGCTGTGCAGCCTCGGCCATCACGCGCTTATCGGCAGACACCATGGGAGCGGGCGCCGCCATCATGGCGGCCGGTGCCGGGCTTGCTGGCGCGCGCTGCGGCGGCTCGATGCCGATGCGCCATGCACTGGGCGTGCGGCCGGTGGTTTCGCGGCGCGGCTGGCCGGTGGAAAGCACTAGCTTCACGCCGCGCCAGTCTTCGCCCGTGGCCTGCGCCACCAAGGCCTGCCGTTCGATGCGCACCTTGCGCGTGGCCGTGTCGAGCAGCGCGCGGTAGGCGGGTGTCCAGCCGGGGCCGTTGACCTGGTAGCTGAGCTTCACGTCGGCATCGGCACTGGCCGCCAGCGTGACGGTCACGGCCACCACCTGCGCGCCGTTGCCCTGTGTGCGCGTGCGCTCGGCAAGAAGCGGATTGAGCTGGCGGTCGATGTCGGCCTGCTTGCGCTGGATCTGGTGCTGCTTGAGCAGCGACTCCTGCCCCGTGCGGCGCATGGCCTCGGCCGTCGCGGCAAGGTTGCGCGCATCCACCGGCGCGCGTGCGCCCGCTGTCGAATCGCCGGCGCCGCCCGAAAGGCCCTTGAGGTAGCCCGTGACCATGCCGAGCGCATCGTTCTCGGCCTGGAGCGCGGCCTTCTGGTCTTCGAGTTCGCGGATGCGGCCGTCGAGCGCGCTGGTCGCGCAGCGTGCCGAAAGTTCACGTGGTTCGCTGAGCACCGAGGTTTCGCCCACGCGCACCGATGCGCCGGCCGACACCTGCAGGCTCTGCACATCGAGCCCTGCGGGCAGGCAGGCAAAGGTGATGGAGCGGCTGCCGGCCGCGACGCGCGCCACGCGTTCCACCGTCGCGCTGCCGGGGTAGACCTTCACCTGGGTGATGCGCGATGCCTCCGCGCCGCTGGCGATGGACTGCCCATGCGCGCCGGCGGCAAGCATCAGCCAGGCGGCCGCGGCCGCGGCGGCGCGCAAATTGGCACGGAAGGAGAAAGAAGAAGGGATAGCTTTCATCGGAGCCTCGGTAGTGGATCGTTTCAGAGCTCATACGGCGGGGCTCGCCGACCGGGGTTAAGGCCGGCAAGAAATAATCCGCTGTCGCCAAGGCAACCGCCGCGGCCTTGTGCGTCGCGAGCGCGACGGCGCGCCGCGAAGGTGCTTCGTAGAGTGTCTTTTTCGACGCCTCATCCTTCTTCGCGAAAGACCGCCATGCTCGATACCCTCCAGGCCATCAACAAGACCGCCGCCTTCAATCGCTGGGCGGGCTTCGAGGTCACGCGGGCTGCTACCGGCGAAGCCGAGGTGCGCATGGCATGGCGCGAGGAGGACATGGGGCAGTACGCCGGCTTCTTGCATGCGGGGCTCATCGGCGCCATGCTCGATACGGCCTGCGGCTTTGCGGCCGCCACGGTCGCGGGACGGGTGCTGGCCTCGCACTTCTCGGTCAACTGTCTTTCGCCCGCCCTTGGCCGAGCCTTCGTCGCGCGCGGCAAGGTAGTGAAGGCCGGCCGCAAGCAGGTGTTTGCGACCGCCGAGCTCTATGGACAGGGCGAGGGCGAAATTCTCAAGCTCGTGGCGACGGGGAGCGCCATCCTGGTTCCGGTGGAAGAGGTTCCGCTGGCGAAGTAGGCCGGAGTCCAGTGCCTTTGCCCCTCGGCTTGAGCCCGAACAACGGGCGCAGCCAGCCGAAGCGCCGGACCAGCCCGTCGGTGAGCGCCCAACAGCCGGCGATGGTCAACGACACCAGCAGGGCTGGCTCCAGCACCGGCCCCAGTGCGAACGGCGCAAGCAGCGTGACTCCGGCAATGATCAGCGTCTGGTGCAGCACGTACCACGGGTAAACCGACTCGTTGGCCCAGCGCAGCCAGCGCCATGGCCGGTTCAGGTGCCGGTGCCCATGGCCGAGGATGGCGGCGACGGCCAGCCAAAGGTAGAGCATGCGCAGGGCGTCCATCAGCACGCCGGAGGGCGGGCCCTTGGCGCCGAGCCGCAGCGCGATGAAAACGGCGATGGCGGCCGCGGCCAGCGCAAGCGACACCCGGCGCAGGCGCTCCAGCTCGCGCCACACGCCGGTGTCCACGCCCATCCAGTAGCCGTACAGGAACACCGTGAAGTAGATGCTGTGCAGGTGGAAGTCGCGGATCAGGTTGTGCGTGGGCGGAAAGTGCCGGGCCAGCAGCATCGTCCAGAGCAGCAGCGGAAGCACCGGCAACAGCAGAAGCTTCCAGCTGCGCAGCCCGTTGAAGCGCCGGCGCATCCACTGGCCGGCGGGCGACCTCCACAGCGGCAGCGTCAGCGCGATGACGGCCGTGTAGGTGAAAAGATAGGGCAGGTACCAGAGGTGGTTCCAGGTGATGCCGAACTCCGCGCCGGCAAAGGCCTGCTTAGGCCATGGTTGGCTCATCGACAGGTAGCGCAGCAGGAACGCGCCGAAACCCGGCGCCACCAGCCCATTGGCAACGCCCTCCGCATACGCCTGGTAGGGCACGATCATTGCCATGCCGAAGGCCAGCGGCAGCATCAATCGCACGCCCCGACTGCGAATCAGGGCCCAGGTGCCCTGGTTGCGGGCGAGGAAGCCCAGCGACACGCCCGAGATCAGAAACACCAGGTCCATGCGCCACAAATTGAGCACGCGCATAGGCCACTGCAGCCATTCGGCCGCATGCGGGCTTTTCAGGTGCCAGGGCCAGTCGGCCACGTAATACATGCCCACGTGGTAGAGGATGACGAACAGGAAGGCCAACGCGCGCAGCGCGTCGATGTCGTGCCGGCGCTCGGGCGTGGCGGGCAGGTTGGAAATGGGTGCGCTCATGGCCGCTCCTCGTATCGCTGGGAAGAAGAGGCGATGGTTGCTTCCGTTCGCTGCAGCCGGCTTGCGCTAGGGACGGATCGCGGGCGATTTGTGACGAGCGGTGCCGGCCAGGGACGAAATTTGCCCGCTGCGCGCGCGGATCGCGAAAATCCCGGCCATGGGAGATTCCCCAAAAAAGAACCTGTACGAGCGCTATGAGCCCATCCGCCGCCGCGTGGAAGTGGGCTTCTGGATCGTCTTCATGGCCCTGCAGGCGGTGTTCAACACCGTGGTGGCGTTGATCGACGCGCGCGACCGCGCGGTGCCTCGGGCCAGCTGGGAAATAGTCACCTGGGAGGTGTCGAGCCACCTGGTGCTGCTTGCGCTGGTGCCGGCCGTGGTGGCCGTCCAGCGCCGGTTGTCGCCGCTGGCGCGCAGCCGTCTGCCGCGCTACCTGGCATGGCACCTGGCGGCCAGCGTCGTCTTCAGCGTGGTGCACGTGGCCGCCATGTTCGCCCTGCGGGCCATGGTCTACGCCGTGGCCGGCGAGCGCTACGACTACGCGGGCTGGACGGATCGCTGGGGCTATGAATACCTGAAGGACGTGCGCGCCTACCTGGCGATGGTGTTCGGCATCTGGGCCTACGGCGTCTTCATGCTGCGGCTGCAGGGCGAGGCGCGCGTGCTCGATCCGCCGGAGCCCGCCCAGCCTGCGGCCGCGGAAGCCCCGGCGCCGCCCGCGCGGCCGGAGCGCTTCCTGGTGCGCAAGCTGAGGCGCGAATTTCTCATCGCCGCGGGCGACATCGACTGGCTCCAGGCCGAAGGCAACTATGTCGGCCTCCACGTCAACGGCCACGACTACCTACTGCGCGCCACGCTCACCGAGTTTCTGACGCAGCTCGATCCGGCCCGCTTCGTGCGCGTGCACCGCAGCCATGCCGTCAATCTCGGCCGCATCAAGGAGATAGAGCCGCTCGACGGCGGCGATGCCCGGCTGCACATGGCCGACGGCACCACGGTGCCATGCAGCCGCCGCTATCGCGAGGCTTTGCGCGCCGGGGTGAGCTGACGAGCGTTCAAGCCGCGCGCCCCGGCGCGTCCTGTTCCGGTGCGGCGTGCAGTGCGGGAGCCCCGTTATGGCCCTTTTCGCACCATCGAAGAGCTTTTAGGCACCATTTTTGCTTCCTTGCGGCGCTGGCCCGAGCAATTCGGGTGCATGCACCAATTCAAACCAGAAAAACTGCAAGAAGCTTCCATGGACGCACTCAAACAGGGCGCAGACGCGCTGTTCATCCTTCTCGGCGCCATCATGGTGTTGGCCATGCACGCCGGTTTTGCCTTTCTCGAACTGGGCACGGTCCGCAAGAAGAACCAAGTCAATGCGCTCGTCAAGATCCTGGTCGACTTCTCGGTTTCGACGATCGTCTACTTCCTGGTGGGCTATGGCGTGGCATACGGCACCCACTTCTTCGTAGGCGCAACCGAGCTCGCGGCCAGGAGCGGCTACGAGCTGGTGAAGTTCTTCTTCCTCTTGACCTTTGCCGCGGCCATTCCGGCCATCATCTCGGGCGGCATCGCGGAGCGCGCCAAGTTCTGGCCGCAATTGATCGCCACGGCGGTCATCGTCGGCCTCGTCTATCCGCTGTACGAGGGCATCGCCTGGAACAAGGCCTTCGGCATCCAGGAATGGATCGCCTCGGCCACCGGCAGCGAGTTCCATGACTTCGCCGGTTCGGTCGTGGTGCACGCAGTGGGCGGCTGGCTGGCGCTGCCGGCCGTGCTGCTGCTGGGCGCGCGCCGCAACCGCTACCGCGGCGACGGCTCGCTGAGCGCGCACCCGCCGTCGAACATTCCCTTCCTTGCCCTCGGCGCCTGGGTGCTGTGCGTGGGCTGGTTCGGCTTCAACGTGATGAGCGCGCAGAGCATCGACAAGATCTCGGGCCTGGTGGCGGTCAACTCGCTGATGGCGATGGTGGGCGGCACCCTGGCGGCGCTGGCGCTCGGCAAGAACGATCCGGGCTTCGTCTACAACGGCCCGTTGGCCGGGCTGGTGGCGGTGTGCGCCGGCTCCGACCTGATGCATCCGCTGGGCGCGCTGGTGGTCGGGGCCGTGGCCGGCGCCATCTTCGTCGTCATGTTCACGCTCACGCAGAACAAGTGGAAGATCGACGATGTGCTCGGCGTGTGGCCGCTGCACGGACTGTGCGGCACCTGGGGCGGCATCGCGGCCGGCATCTTTGGCTCGCAGGCGCTGGGCGGCATCGGCGGCGTGAGCGTGTGGGCGCAGCTCATCGGCACCTTGATGGGCGTGGCCTGGGCCGCGATGGCGGGCGCGGTGGTGTACGGCGCACTCAAGGCCACAATGGGGCTGCGGCTCACGCAGGAAGAGGAATACGACGGGGCGGACCTGTCGATCCACCACATTTCGGCTACGCCGGAGCGTGAGGTGAATTGGTAACGCTCAGTCGGCCTTGAAGCGTATCCGCGCGGAATACGCTTCATTAGTGAAGCGTAAGAACAGGGCAGGGCAAGGCAACGCGCGATGCACTCATTCGGCCGGCCTAGTCTCGCTTTGCTTCAGAAAGCACAAATGCATGGCCTGTAGCAAACTTGCCTACCGTCCCGCCTCAATTTCAACCAGCGCCCCATGACCCAGACGCCCCCCGCCCTCGAAGTGCTCCCCCGCGACATATCCGCCTACCGCAAGGGCAACATCGGCATCGACTACGTGCACCGCTTCGAGTCCGGCAAGCCCGGCCCGCACGTGTTGATCAACGCGCTCACGCACGGCAACGAAATCTGCGGCATGACCGCCGCCACGCACCTGCTCGATGCCAACGTGCGCCCCAAGATCGGCACGCTCACCGTGAGCTTTGCCAACGTGGAAGCGTACGAGTCCTTCGACCAGGCCCAGCCTTTCGACAGCCGTCAGCTGGTGCACAACCTCAACCGCATCTGGTCGCCCGAGTGGCTCGACGGCACCGAAGACAGCCCCGAACTGCGCCGCGCCCGCGTGCTGCGCCCGGTGGTGAGCGCCGCCGACCACATCCTTGACATCCACTCCACCAGCCAGCCCGTGATTCCATTCTGGGTGTACCCCGCTTACGAGCGCAACGCCGAAGCGGCCATGGCCATCGGCCGCCCTTCGGTGCACCTGGTCATGCCCGACGGCCTGGGCTCGGGCACGCCGCTGATCCAGCATGGCCGCCACGGCCTCCCCGAAGGCAAGGGCGTGGCGCTGGTGGCCGAATGCGGCCAGCACTTCCTGCGTTCGGCGTCCGAACTGGCCACCGCCATCTCGCTCGACTTTCTGGCGCACTTCGGCTTGATCGACAAGGACCCCGCCGTGCCGGCCCCCGGCCCGCAACGCCGCTTTGAGCTGCTGCAGACGCATGTCATCAAGTCGGAGGACTTTGCATTCGTGCGTCCGCTGATCGGTTTCGAGACCTTTGCCAAGGGCGAGCTGATCGCCACCAACGGGCCCGACGAGATTCGTGCGCCGTGCGATGAGTGCACGATCTTCATGCCCGCGCAGCGCGTGATCGTGGGGCGCGAGGCTGTTTATTTGACGAAGCCGCTCTGAGGCCGCGACGAGCTCAGAGCGCCTTCAGCTTCGATTTTGTTCGCGAAGCGCTGGCAGATCGGCTCCGCTCGTGTAATCGCGAATACTGTCAATGGCTTGCAGGATATGTCCCAGGTAATCCGCAAGACGTTGAGGATCGCCTCGGCTCATACCGGCACAGTCTCGCGCAGCACCTGATCGCGGAACTTCGGAGGCAATCCGTTGGGCGTGAGCACGTCGACCTCCATGCCGAGAAGGCTTTTCAATTCGTGCCTGATGGCTCCGAGGTCCAGGAGAGTGGTCTGTTCCGTGGGCTCGACCAGGAGATCCAGATCGCTATCAGGACCGTCTTCTCCACGCAGAACGGAGCCGAACACTCTCACGCCGCTGACGTGGTGACTCAACGCAATTTCGCGAATGCGCTCGCGATGCTGTGACAGTGCTTCAGAGGGACGCATGCAGCGGAGTGTAGTGCCGCTGCCCGCTTGAATCATGTCGCAATGAACAGCGCCGGGTCCACCATCGCCCGGTTCAGCATCACCGACCAATGCAGATGCGGCCCCGTCACGCGCCCGGTGGCGCCCACGGCGGCAAGCTGCTCGCCGGTCTTGAGCACATCGCCCACCTTCACGTCGACGCGGCTCAGGTGGCAATACATCGTCAGCAGGCCGCCGCCATGGTCGAGCCACACGGTGCCGCCGTTGAAGAAATAGTCGCCCGTATCGATCACCCGGCCCGGGAGCGGTGCAAGGACCGGCGTGCCCGTGGCGGCCGCGATGTCCATGCCGCTGTGCGGATTGCGCGACTGGCCGTTGAACACGCGGCGCAGCCCGAACGAACTGGATCGGCGGCCCGGCACAGGCACGCGCATCTGCAGCGGCGCGTCGGGCCGCAAAGCGGTGAACGTGGCCGTGACGACGGCCAGGTGAGCGCGTTCGCGTTCGTAGCGCGCTTCGTCTTCGAGCGAGAGGTCGACGGTACGTGGTGGCACCGACAGGCGCTGCTCGCGGTACTGCTTGTCGGCTACGGTGTAGGCCAAGGTTCTTTCGGCGCCGCTCTCCGGGCGCACGACGATGCTGGCCTCCCCCGGCGGGGTCGCCAGCGGAATGCCGGCCAGTGCCGTCCAGTCGATCGGGTCTCCCACCACGAGCAACGGCACGTCGCCCGCAAAAGCAGCGGGCCGCGTTGCCGCGGGGCCGAGTGACAAGCGCGCCACGCCGCCGGGTACCTGGGACGCGCGCGGCCAGACGCCGGGCTGTTGCTTCTTCTTTTGCGAAACCGCGGCTGCGCCGGCATGTGCGGTGGTCAACGCCAGGAGGCCCATCGTGCCGAGCAGGGCGGAGCGGCGGCTGAGTGCCAGTGAGGCAAGGTCAGGGAGGGAGGGGTGCATAAGTCGTCTGGTCTTCGATGGACAGGGTTTGGCGAGGCCGTCCTGCATCCACCGGCTGTCATCGGGATTGAACTCAAGGCTTGCGAATGGAACGAATCAAGATGATGGACGCAGAGGAACGCAAATGAAGATCCGATCACCGAGCCGCTTGGCCCTGATGGTAAGCGTGGCCGCTCTGGCTGCCGGATGCAACAGCACTGCGATCCGTGTAGGCGGCGCGCCCGAGGCAAGCATCAAGAACTGCGTAGCGGCGGCATCACGCGAATTTCGCGTGCCGGCATCGGGCATTGTTGCGGACAAGGGCACCACGCCGCGTGACGGCGTCTACACGATCAACCTGAAGATCGGTCCTCAAGCTCGCCCTGCGGTGTGCACGACGGATGAAAACAGCGCGGTGCTTGGCGTGGTCTACGGCAGCGGCAGAAGCTGAAAGGAACAATCCGGGGCACACGGCCCCGGCTCCGCGCGAACAAACGGGTGGGTTACTTGCCCCAGCTGTCCCGCATGCCGGCCGCGCGGTTGAACACGAGCTTGCCATTCGCGTCAGCCTTTGCGTCGCGCACGAAGTAGCCATGCCGCTCGAACTGGAACGCCGCCCCGTCCTGGGCCGTAGCGAGGGACGGCTCGACGTACGCGGAGCACACCTCCAGGCTCTGCTTGTTCAGCTCATCCATCAATTCCCCGCTGCCCGGATTCGCCGCCGCAAACAGCCGCTCGTACAGCCGCACCTCGGCCTGCACCGCATCCGCCGCGGCCACCCAGGTGATGTTGCCCTTCACCTTGATGGCGTCCGCGCCGGGCGTGCCGCTCTTGGTGTCGGGCACCAGCGTGGCCTGCACTTCGACGAGCCTGCCGCTCGCGTCCTTGGTGCCGCCGGTGCATTCGATGACGTGGCCGTATTTGAGCCGCACCTTGTTGCCCGGGAACAGGCGGAAGAAGCCCTTGGGCTGCACTTCCTCGTAGTCGGTGCGTTCGATCCACACTTCGCGGCCGAGCTTGAATTCGCGCTTGCCCATCTCGGGGTGGTGCGGGTGCACGGGTGCGGAGCAGTCATCGAGCATGTCGTCGCCGCCCATCAGCTCGCCCCAGTTGGAAATGACCAGCTTGACCGGATCGAGCACGGCCATGGCGCGCGGCGCCATGGGATCGAGCGTGTCGCGCAGCGCGGCCTCCAGGCTTGCGTAGTCGATCCAGCCGCCGGACTTGGTAGTGCCGCTGCGTTCGCAGAACAGGCGCAGCGCCTCGGGCGTGTAGCCGCGGCGGCGCAGGCCGGCCAGCGTGGGCATGCGAGGGTCGTCCCAGCCGTCGACGTGCTTTTCTTCGACCAGCTGGCGCAGCTTGCGCTTGCTGGTGAGCACGTGCGTGACATTGAGGCGCGCAAATTCATACTGGCGCGGATGGGGGCTGGCGATGAGGCCGCCTTCGGCAAGCCGGTCGAGTAGCCAGTCGTAGAAGGGGCGCTGGTCTTCGAATTCGAGCGTGCAGATGGAGTGGGTGATCTGCTCCAGCGCGTCCTCGATCGGGTGCGCGAAGGTGTACATCGGGTAGATGCACCACTTGTCGCCGGTGTTGTGGTGCGTTGCCCGGCGGATGCGGTAGAGCGCCGGGTCGCGCATGTTGATATTGGGGCTCGCCATGTCGATCTTCGCGCGCAGGATGGCAGCGCCGTCAGGCAACTGCCCGTCGCGCATCGCGCGGAAGCGGGCCAGGTTTTCTTCCACGCTTCGGCTGCGGAAGGGGCTGTCGGTGCCGGGCGTATTGAAGTCCCCGCGGTTGGCGCGGATTTCCTCGGCGCTTTGCTCGTCCACGTAGGCCAGGCCTGCGCCGATCAGGTATTCGGCGGCCCGGTACATGAAGTCGAAGTAGTCGCTCGCAAAGTATTCGTGCGGCTGCAGGGTGCCGGGGGCGCTCGGGCGGTCGGCCAGGTAGGTCTCGTAGCCGAGCCACCGGACCGCATCGCGGATGGAATCGACGTATTCCTGCTCTTCCTTCTCGGGATTGGTATCGTCGAAGCGCAGGTGGCACACGCCGCCGTATTCCTTCGCCAGCTCGAAGTTGAGCCAGATGCTCTTGGCGTGGCCGATGTGCAGGTAGCCGTTGGGTTCGGGCGGAAAGCGCATACGCACCTTGGCCGGGTCGGGCATGCCTTGGGCATGATGAGCGGCGTCGCCGGGCGAGCCACCCCACTTGCGGCCAGAATAGGCCCCCTGCGCAAGGTCGTTTTCGATCACGTGGCGCAGGAAATTACTCGGTGCAGCGGCGGTTTTTGCGCTGTCTTTGTCGGTCGGGGAGGTCATTGCGGCATTCTAGAGTGCACCCCCTGCCGGTTACGTTTGGCAACGTTCTTCACATTGCGGCGGGCAACCGGTTTGCATTTGGCGCGTTCAATACCTACATGGGCGGAAACGCCCCAACAAGGAGTCCAAGATCATGAGCCTCACACGTTCAACCTTCTTCAAATGGGCCGCCGCGGGTGTCGTGGCAGCCGGTGCATTGTTTGCGGCCACTTCGGCCAGTGCCCGCGGCGACGTGAGCTGGTCAGTCGGCGTGGGTCTGCCAGGCGTGGCTGTGGGTGTGGGCGCTCCGGCCTACTACCCGGCCCCGGTATATGCGGCCCCTGCGCCCGTGTACTACGACGCGCCGCCCCCGGTGTACTACCGCCCGCCGCCGCCGGTCTACTATCGTCCGGCCCCGGTGTACTACGCGCCGCCGGCCTACTACGCGCCGCGCTACTACGGGCCGCGTGGCTACCACCACGGCCACCGCCACTGGCGTTGAGCGGTCCCTCCGGCGGCAGCAGCCGCCATCTGAAAGGCAAGCCGGTCCTCTGTGACCGGCTTTTTCATGGGCATTCAGGCCCCCCAAATTTCACATGGCGCGAAAAAGGTGGCTGTACAGCCGGCTGACCGGGATTTTTTCAGCCCGGCCGCGCAAGTCCAGATGCAGCTTGCCGGCCTCGTCGCGGTGAACCGCCTCGATGGCCGAGCTGCGCACCACCACCGCCCGGTGCACCTGCCAGAAGATCTCGGGGTCCAGCTGCGTCAGCAACTGCTTCAGGGGCGTGCGGATCAGGTATTCGTGCGAGGCGGTGAGCACGCGGATGTATTTGTCGGCGGCCTCGAAATACAGCACCTCTTCGATCGGGACCATGCGCACGGTGCTGCCGCCGGCGTCGCTGGCTGCGATCATCCGCAGAGGCGCGGTCGCAGGCGGCTGCGCGCCAGTGGTGGCGGCAGCGGCCAGCACCTCTCGCCACTGCGCAAGGGTCCGCTCCAGCACTTCGTCGGCCGTGGACGGCACCGAGCGCGCTTGCTGCTGCTGCGCCGCGAGCGACTGCTGAAGCCGCAACACGGTCTTGCGCAGGCGTTCAGGCTGCACCGGCTTGAGAACGTAGTCCAGGGCCTGGGTCTCGAAGGCACGGGCCGCGTATTCGCCGTAGGCCGTCACGAAAACGAGTTGCGGCATGGGCGCTTCGTCGGTGGGCCAGCTGTCGGCCAGTTCGGCGGCCGCGCCCAAGCCATCAAGCCCCGGCATGCGGATGTCGAGGAACAGCACCTGCGGCAGCAGGCGCAGGGCCTCGCGCACGGCACTGCGCCCGTCGCCGGCGACGGCAAGCACTTGCAGTTCGGGCCATGCTGCGGCCAGTTCGGCCTTGAGGGCCTCGGCGAGCAGGGGCTCGTCCTCGGCGATGAGGGCAGTGGAGTTCATGCGCGTGGTGGCAAGGGAAAACTGAGGATGGTGCGGGTTCCGCCTGCGGGCTGGGCGGCGAGGCTCATTCGGGCCTGATCGCCGTACACGGCGGACAGCCGTTCGCGAACCTGTGCGAGGCCGAAGCCGCCGCCTTCAGCGGGCGGGCGGTCCGCGTTCAGGCCAACGCCGGTGTCGCTCACTTCAATGACCAGCCGGCCGGCATCCTGGTGTGCGCGGATGGTGACAGTGCCGCCCTCGATCTTGGGTTCGAGCCCGTGGCGGATGCTGTTTTCGACCAGCGGCTGCAGCAGCAGCGGCGGCACGGGTGTGCCGCGCAACTCGTCCGGCAGATCGAGCACGTAGCTCAGGCGATCGCCCATGCGCACCGACATGAGTTCCAGGTAGTCGGCCAGCCGCTCGAACTCCGCCGAAAGCGGATGCGCAAGGGCGCGTGAGCCACTGAGCGTCATGCGAAGGTAGTTGTTGAGGCGGTCGAGCATGGCGATGGCGCGGGGCGGGTCGGTGGCGATCAGCGCGCGCAGGTTGGCCAGCGTGTTGAAGAGCATGTGCGGTTCGAGCTGGGTTTCGAGCAGCTTGAGCCGCGCCTCGGTGGCATTGCGCTGCGCCAGTTCGATCTGGCCCCGCATGTGCTTGCTCCTGCCGAGGCTGTAGAAAAAGAAGCACATGCAGACGGTGGCCGTCACCGTGATGACGATGGTGGTCGCGAGCCTGCGCTCCGTGAAGCTGCGGAAATCGAGCAGCGGCTGATGGGTCCAGGCGTCGCCGATGGCATTGCCCGCCAGAAAGCCGACCGTCACGCCAGCGGCCACCAGCAGGTAGCCCCATGGGCCGGACGGCCAGAGAATTTCCTTGTGGCCGCTGATCAGCAGCCGCCCCACGTCGATGAAGAGCCAACTGATCAGCCCGATCGAGAGCGAATACACCATCTGCGCGCTCCAGCTCCCATGCTGGGTGATGGCCAGCGCCGCGGCAATGAAGCAGCAGAAGACGGCGGTGATCAGGCCGTGCCGGAGCAGGCCCCGGATGTTTTCCGCGCGGAAACGGGGCAGCGCGCCAACGCTCATCCGCGCTCCCCGGCGCGCAACGCCTGGCGTTCGCGTTCGACCAGCCGGTCGTAGAAGCTGCCGCCGGGCGCAATGAACCAGATCACGGCGCCGTGGACCAGCAGGCCCAGGCCCCAGCCCATGATCGGATACACCGCCCAGCCATGGCCGCGCGATGCGGAGAGCGCCACCAGCCCCAGGTTGACCACCACATAGACGAAGGCATGGATGTACCAGCCCATCTTGGCGCCGGCGCGGCGGCGGGCCATCTTCTCGATGTCGGGAAGAGAAGAATCCGAACGGGATGCAACGGGGTTCATGACAGCTCCTTGAACTGGATGGGAATGAGATCGGTGGCAACCTGCGACGGCGATGGGGGTGGCACGGCGGCTCGCTGCCGCATTTCCTCGGTGGTCTCGCCGGGCCCGTCGGGCCGCCAGCCCGGCGGCTTGACCAGGTAGCCGACGAAGGCCCGCACCGAGCGCGCCGAACGCAGGTCGCGCAGCAGCGCACGCCAATGGGTGAACTCGATCTCGAAGATGTTGTTGGAGGTGATCGGCTTCACCAGCCCGTAGCGGCAGGGCAGGTCGGCGCGCTCCGGAATGTAGGTGCCGAACAGGCGGTCGAACACGATCAGCACGCCGCCGTAGTTTCCGTCGAGGTACTCCAGGTTCGAGGCGTGGTGCACCCGGTGGGCCGATGGCGTGTTGAGCACCCATTCCAGCGGGCCGAGCTTCGGGATCCAGGCCGCGTGGATCCAGAACTGGTACAGCAGGTTCAGCGTGAGCATCAGCAGGATGACCTTCGGCGGAATGCCCAGCAGCGGCGCCAGCATGAAGAAAGCCAGCGTGCCGGTGAGCTTGCCCGTCCACCCGAAACGGTAGGCGGCCGACAGGTTGAGCTGGTTCGGCGAATGATGGATGGCATGCGTGCACCAGAACCAGCGCACCCGGTGGGCGGCGCGGTGGTACCAGTAGTAGCAGAACTCCTGTCCGATGAAGCAGGCGACCCAGCCGCTCCAGTGGTCCATGGGCAGCGTGAAGAAGCGGTGGTTCCAGAACCAGTCCATGGCGCCGGTCCAGAAGGCCAGCGGCAGGAGCCAGCGCAGCGGGTATTCGCGCACCAGAAAGTCGACCACCGGGACGCCGGCGGCCTTCCAGTCGTAGCTGCGCCAGCCGTTGCGCCACGACAGCACCAGCGCCTCGGCAATGGAGGCGGCCAGCACCACCGAGACGGCAATCTTGAGGATCAGAAAGAGCACGGTCATGGCGGTTCCTGGAGTGTGGCCGGCGGCATCTTAGGCTGCGCGGGCGGCCACGGCCATGGCGTCGCTACGGATCGCCAACTTCCACAGCCGCACTGCCCGACCCGCGAACACGCCGCTGAACGCACCGTACATCATGGGAACGGCGACGGAGAAGCTGGCCTGCTGGCGCAGTTCGGGGTGCATGGCCAAGGCCACGCCCACCACATACTTGGTGAAGAAGATGCCCATCATCAGCAGCAGCGGCACCGCGCTGCCGGCCAGATGGAACTCGCGGGCGGCCCGGTCGTAGCGTGTGCTGGCGGGCAGCGGCTGCTGCAGCACCACCAGCACCAGGGCGGCGGCGGCAATTGCCCAGCCGAGCAGCGCGCCGGCCGAATCCCCGAAGGCCGAGATCACGCCTGCCAGCGAAAGGCCGGTCATGGCAATCGGCATTACCGTGACCTTGGCCAGGCTGACGCTGCCGGACATCAGCTGCTTGCAGCCGAGCCACACGAGCAGCACGAAAACGGCGAAGACCCACTTCGGGGTGTGAAGAATGATTTGCAGCAGCATGGTGTTCTCCTGGTGAAAAAGTGATTCGATGGGCCGGACTGTGCCGGCCCGGCCAAGCCCCCGCCACGAGCCTGCGACGAAATGCACGCGGGCGGCGCGAGCCGCAGCCAACGGGCGCGAAACGTGCCGTTCGCAGCAGCTTTACCGGCGCTTTACGGTTCATAAGACAGGCGCGCTACGATGCGGCGCTCCACTAGCAGCCGTACTTGCGCACTGCCACATCACACATGGAATCTCCGAACTCCGAGCCTTCTTCCGGCGATTCGCCTGCTGTTCAACCGGTACAACCCTCCTCGTCCCCTCCGCCCCGGCCGCCCTCGCGCCGTAGGCGCTGGCTCGGCAGCCTGGTGGCGCTGCTCGTGCTGCTGGCGCTGGGAGGCGGCGCCTGGTACCTCATCAACCGCAAGCCAGGCAATGCCGGTGGGCCGGGCTTCGGCGGCGCAACGGTCACGGTGGGCCACGCGGTGGCGCGCGAGATCGAGCTGCCGGTCACCATCGACGCGCTCGGCACGGTCACGCCGCTGGCCACCATCACGCTCAAGGCGCAGGTCGGCGGGGTGCTGACCGAGGTGCTCTTCACCGAAGGGCAGACGGTGGCCAGGAACCAGCTGCTCGCCCGGATCGACCCGCGCCCCTATGAGCAGGCGCTGATGCAGGCCCGCGGCACCCGCCAGCGCGACGAGGCGCAGCTGGGGGCCGCGCGTGTCACGCTCGCGCGCTACCGCACGCTGCTGACGCAGGATTCCATCGCGCGGCAGGACGTCGACACCCAGGCCGCGCTGGTCCGCCAGCTCGAAGGCACGGTCACCACCGACCTGGCCGCCGAAGCGGCCGCCAAGCTGAACCTGGACTACACCCGCATCACCTCGCCGGTGGCAGGCCGCATCGGCCTGCGCGCGGTGGATGCGGGCAACACGGTCACGGCCAACGCGACCACGGGCATCGCCGTCATTACCCAGATGAACCCGATCGACGTGCAGTTCTCGGTGCCGCAAGACCGGGTGCCCGACATCCAGGCGCAGCTTGCCAAGGGCGAGCCGCTGGCGGTCACAGCCTTCGACCGCACCCGCGCCGTGACGCTGGATACGGGCACCTTTTCCACGCTCGACAACGTGGTCGACACCACCACCGGCACCGTGAAGGCCAAGGCCCGCTTCGGCAATCTGGAGACCACGCTGTTCCCGAGCCAGTTCGTCAATGTGCAGATGCTGCTGCGCAAGGTGCGCGCCGTCGTGGTGCCGGTGACCGCCGTGCGCACCGGCCCCAACGGCGACTATGTGTATGTGATCAACGAAGACCGCACGGTGTCCACGCGTCCGGTGAAGCGCGGCGAGGCCAATGTCGAGGTGGTGGCGATCACCTCGGGCCTGCGCGTCGGCGAGAACGTGGTGACCGAGGGCGGCGACCGCATCAAGGACGGCGCAGTGGTGCAGCTGCAGGGCGACAGGCCCGCGGCGGGCCCGCGCGGCGGTGCTTCCGGCCCCCGCGGAGCGGCATCAGGCCCGCGCGGCGCGCGCGGTGAACGCGGCGAGGGCGGTGGAGAGCGGCGGCGCCAGCGTCCGCCGCAATGACGAGCAACCACAACACCACACCGAACCAGCGAGTGCGTTCGCGATGAGCCCCTCCCGCCCTTTCATTGAACGGCCGGTGGCCACGGCGCTTCTGATGGTGGCCATTGTGCTGGCCGGCCTTGTCGGCTTGCGGCTGCTGCCGCTGGCCGCGTTGCCGCAGGTCGACTATCCGACCATCCAGGTGCAGACCCTCTATCCCGGCGGCAGCCCCGAGGTGATGGGCCGCACCGTCACGGCCCCGCTCGAGCGGCAGTTCGGCCAGATGGCGGGGCTCAATCGCATGAGTTCGGTGAGCTCGGCGGGCGTGTCCATCATCACGCTGCAGTTTGCACTCGACCAGACCCTGGACGTGGCCGAGCAGCAGGTGCAAGCCGCCATCAACGCGGGCGGCTCACTGCTGCCCGCCGATTTGCCGGCACCGCCGGTGTACGCCAAGGTGAACCCGGCCGATGCGCCCATCCTGACGCTGGCCGTGAGTTCCCAGACCATGCCGCTCACCGAGGTGCAGAACCTCGTGAACACGCGGCTCGCGCAGAAGATCAGCCAAGTCAGCGGCGTGGGGCTGGTGTCGCTCTCGGGCGGGCAACGCCCGGCCGTGCGCATCCAGGCCGACACCAACGCGCTCGCGTCGGTGGGCATTGGCCTGGACACGCTGCGCAGCGCCATCACCGCGGCCAACGCCAACAGCGCCAAGGGCAGCTTCGACGGCCCGCGGCGGGCCTACACCATCAACGCCAACGACCAGCTCGTGACGGCGGACGACTACAAGAACCTCATCGTCGCGTGGAAGAACGGCGCGCCGGTGCGGATGACCGACGTGGCGCGCGTGGTCGACGGCGCCGAGAACACACAGTTGGGCGCCTGGGCCGCGCTGCGCGTGGGCGAACGCGAACCCGTGCTGTACCCGGCCATCATCCTGAACGTGCAGCGCCAGCCCGGCGCCAATGTGATCGGCACGGTCGACGCCATCAAGAAGCAGTTGCCCGAACTCGAGGCCTCGCTCCCGGGTTCGTTGAAGGTCGAGGTGCTGAGCGACCGCACCACCGGCATCCGCGCGTCGGTTTCGCACGTGCAGCTGGAGCTCGGTCTGGCAGTGGTGATGGTGGTGCTGGTGATCTTCTTCTTCCTGCACAGCGTGCGCGCCACCGTCATTGCCAGCCTGGCCGTGCCGATTTCGCTCGTCGGCACCTGCGGGTTGATGTACTTGCTCGGCTACAGCCTCAACAACCTGAGCCTCATGGCGCTGACCATTGCCACGGGCTTCGTGGTGGACGACGCGATCGTGATGATCGAGAACATCGCGCGCTACCTCGAAGAGGGCGAGCCGCCGTTCAAGGCTGCGCTCAAGGGTGCCACGCAGATCGGCTTCACCATCATCTCGCTCACGGTGTCGCTCATTGCCGTGCTGATCCCGCTCCTGTTCATGGGCGACGTGGTGGGCCGCCTGTTCCGTGAATTCGCCGTGACCCTGGCCATAACCATCCTGATCTCCGCCGTGGTGTCGCTCACGCTGGTGCCGATGATGTCGGCACGCTGGCTCAAGCCGCAGGCCGAGGAGGGCGGACGCTTCGGTGCCAGCGTACAGCGCTTCTTCGACCGCGTAATTTCCCGCTACGACGTGTGGCTGCAATGGGTGCTGCGCCACCAGCCGCTGACGCTCATCGTGGCCGTGGCCACGCTGGCGCTCACGGTGCTGCTCTATGTGGTGATCCCCAAGGGGCTGTTTCCGACGCAGGACACCGGCCAGCTGCAGGCTCGCATCGAGGCCGCGCAGGACGTTTCGTACACGCGCATGGCCGAACTGCAGCAGCAGGCCGCAAACGCCATCCTGGCTGACCCCGAGGTGGCCAGCGTGAGCTCGGTGGTGGGCGTGGACGCGGCCAACAACACGGCGCTGAACACCGGCAGCATGCTCATCAACATGCGCGCCGATCGCGGCAACCAGGAAGCCACGATGCAGCGGCTGCGCGAGCGCGTGCGCGCCGTGGCGGGCGTCACCCTGTACCTGCAGCCGACGCAAGACCTGACCATCGACGCCGAAACCGGACCGACCGAATTCCGCGTCTCGCTCGAAGGGGTGGACACCAACACCGTCGATACCTGGGCGCAGAAGCTGGTGGAGCGCCTGCGTTCCGAGCCGCTGGTGCGCAACGCCACCACCACCGCGGGCGCTAAGGGGCTGGCCGCGTATGTGGATATCGACCGCAACACGGCCTCGCGGCTCTCGGTCACGGCCAGCTCGGTGGACGACACGCTCTACAGCGCCTTCGGGCAGCGCATCGTCTCGACCATCTTCACCGAGACCAACCAGTACCGCGTGATCCTGGAAGCACAGCGCGAAGCGCTGGCCTCGCCGCAACTGCTGGGCAACCTGCAACTGCGCACCGGCAGCGGCGGCGCCACCACACTGTCGTCATTCGCCACGGTGCGAGAGCAGGCGGCGCCGCTCGCGGTGACGCACGTGGCGCAGTACCCGGCGGCCACGGTGGGCTTCGACACGGCGGAGAACGTGGCACTCGGCAAGTCCGTGGCGGCCATTCGCGCGGCAGCCAAGGAAATCGGCATGCCGTCCAGCATGACCATGACCTTCCTCGGTGCGGCGGGCGCCTACGAAAAGTCGCTCTCCAACCAGCTGTGGCTCATCCTGGCCGCCGTGGTGTGCGTGTACATCGTGCTGGGCGTGCTGTATGAGAGCTACATCCATCCGCTGACGATTCTTTCGACGTTGCCCTCGGCCGGCGTGGGCGCGCTGTTGGCGTTGATGGTCACCGGCAACGACCTGGGCGTGATCGGCATCATCGGCATCATCCTCTTGATCGGCATCGTGAAGAAGAACGCGATCATGATGATCGACTTTGCCATTGACGCCGAGCGGCGCGAGGGCAAGTCGCCGCGCGAAGCCATCCACCAGGCGGCATTGCTGCGCTTCCGGCCCATCTTGATGACCACGCTGGCGGCGCTGTTCGCGGCGCTGCCGCTGATGTTCGGCTGGGGCGAGGGCGCCGAGCTGCGCCGGCCGCTGGGCCTCGCGATCTTCGGCGGGCTGGTAGTGAGCCAGGTGCTCACGCTCTTCACCACACCAGTGGTTTACCTTGCTTTCGACCGGCTCGGCCGGCGCTTCGGGCCCAGGCGGGAGGCCGTGGCCGAATGAATCTCTCGAGGCCCTTCGTCGAACGCCCGATCGCCACGGTCCTCCTGACCGTCGGCATCGCGCTGGCCGGAATCGCGGGGTTCTTCGTGCTGCCCGTTTCTCCGTTGCCGCAGGTCGACTTTCCCACCATCTCGGTGACGGCCAGCCTCGCGGGTGCGAGCCCGAGCACCATGGCATCGAGCGTGGCCACGCCGCTGGAGCGGCGGCTTGGCGTGATCGCGGGCGTCAACGAGCTCACCTCGACCAGTTCCAACGGCTCGACCCGCATCAGCCTGCAGTTCGATCTCAAGCGCAACATCGACAGTGCCGCGCGCGAGGTGCAGGCGGCCATCAACGCGGCGCGGGCCGACCTGCCGGCCACCTTGCGCAGCAACCCAACCTATCGCAAGCGCAATCCGACGGCCGCGCCCATCGCGATCCTGGCCCTCACGTCCAAGACGCGCACACCGGGCCAGATCTACGAGGCCGTGTCCAACATCGTGAGCCAGAAGGTCTCGCAGGTGGAGGGCGTGGGCGAGGTCGAGATCGGCGGCGGCTCGCTGCCGGCGGTGCGGGTGGAGCTCGAGCCCTTCTCGCTCAACCGATATGGCATCAGCAGCGAAGACGTGCGCGCCGCCATCCAGGCCAACAACGCCAACCGGCCCAAGGGTGCGATAGAGAACGACGACCGCCGGCTGCAGATCTACACGCCCTCGCCGGGCCGGCATGCCGTGGAGTACCGCGACATGGTGATCGCATGGCGCAATGGCGCGGCGGTGCGGTTGGGCGATGTCGCGCGGGTGATCGACAGCGTGGAGAACACCCGCACGCTCGGCCTTTTCAACGGGCAGCCCGCGGTGATCGTGCTGGTCACGCAGGAGCCGGGCGCCAACATCATCCAGACCGTCGACGGCCTGCGCGAGTTGCTGCCCGAACTACGCGCGCAGCTGCCGCAGGACATCGAGGTGCAGGTGGCCTCCGACCGCACCAACTCCATCCGCGCCTCGCTGCGCGAGATCGAGGCCACGCTGATGATCTCCATCGCGCTGGTGGTGCTGGTGGTCGGCCTATTCCTGCGCAAGGCGCGCGCAACCATCATTCCGGCCGTGGCCACGGTGGTGTCGCTGCTCGGCACCTTCGGCGTGATGCACCTGCTGGGCTACAGCCTCAACAACCTGAGCCTGATGGCCCTCACGGTGGCCACCGGCTTCGTGGTGGACGACGCCATCGTGGTGCTCGAGAACACCAGCCGCCACATCGAGGCCGGCATGGGCCGCATCGAGGCGGCGCTGCGCGGAGCGCGCGAGGTGGGCTTCACCGTGCTGTCGATCAGCCTCTCGCTGGTGGCGGTGTTCATTCCGCTGCTGTTCATGGACGGGCAGATCGGCCGGCTGTTCCGCGAATTCGCCGTCACGCTGTCGGTGGCGGTGCTGATTTCGCTGGTCATCTCGCTTACCACCACGCCCATGCTGTGCGCCATGCTGCTGCGGGCCGAGCAGCCCGATGCCAAGCCGCCGGGACGGCTGGCCCGCATGGCGGAAGGCGTTTATCAGTGGAGCCTGCGCACCTATGCCCACAGCCTCGATTGGGCGCTTGCGAGCAAAGGCGTAGTCGTGGCGGTGCTGCTCGCGGTCATCGGGCTCAACGTGTACCTGTTCTCCGCCATTCCCAAGGGCTACTTTCCCGAGCAGGACAACGGCCAGCTCAATGCGGGACTGCGCGCCGACCAGAGCATTTCGTCGGTGGCCCTGAGCGAGAAGCTGCGCCAGGCGGTCGACATCATCCACAAGGACCCGGCGGTCGATACCGTGGTTGGCTTTGCGGGCGGCAGCCGTTCGGGCGGTGGCTTCATGTTCGTCAACCTCAAGCCGGCGTCGGAGCGCACCGAGAAGACCTCCGCCGTGGTCAACCGGCTGCGCCCGCAACTCAACCAGCTCACCGGCCTGCGCGTGTTCCTTAGTCCGGTGCAAGACCTGCGAATGGGCGGGCGCTCGAGCAACTCCACCTACCAGTACACGCTGAAGGGCGACAACCTGGCGGACCTGCGCACCTGGACGGCCAAGCTGGCCGACCGCCTGCGCCAGGAGACGGCCTTGACCGATGTCGACAGCGACCAGGCGGACAACGGCGTGGAAACCTATGTCGACGTCGACCGCGAAAGCGCGGCGCGCCTGGGTGTGACCTCGAGCGCAGTGGACAACGCGCTCTACAACGCCTACGGCCAGCGCTCGGTCGCCACCATCTACGACGAGCTCAACCAGTATTCCGTGATCATGGAATGGGCACCGCGCTACCAGCGTGCGCCCGTGGTGCTGAAGGACCTGTACGTGCCTTCGACGCTCACCACCAGCACCACCGCAAGCGGCGCCACCGTCGTGAGTTCGCTCGCCAACACCACCGACGCGACGACCGGCACCTCGACCACCACGTCGGCCAACCCAGCGCTGCGCACCGCGTCCACCGGGCAGGCGCTGGCAGCGAACACCACGCTCATGGTGCCGCTATCGGCAATCGCCAAGGTGAGCGAACGCGCGGTGCCGAGTTCCATCGACCACCAGGACACCGAGCTTTCGAGCACTGTGTCTTTCAACCTGGACGAGGGCGTCACGCTGCAGGATGCGCGGCGCATCGTCGCGCAGGCTGAAGCCGACATTGCCATGCCGGTGAATGTGCGCGGCAGCTTTCAGGGCACGGCGCTGGCAGCACAGCAATCGCAGGGGCAGCAGCTGGCGCTCATCCTGGCGGCCATCGTCGTCATCTACATCGTGCTCGGAATCCTCTACGAAAGCCTGATCCACCCGATCACCGTGCTGACCACGCTGCCTTCGGCCGGCGTCGGCGCGGTGCTGGCGCTGCTGCTGTTCCGCATGGATTTTTCGATCATTGCGCTGATCGGGCTTTTCCTGCTGATCGGCATCGTCAAGAAGAACGCGATCCTGATCATCGACTTTGCGCTGGACGCAGAGCGCGCGCGCGGCATATCCGCCGTGGAGGCGGTGCGCGAAGCCTGCCTGCTGCGCTTCCGCCCAATTCTCATGACCACGCTCGCCGCGGCCTTGGGTGCGCTGCCGCTGGCCATCGGATTCGGCCAGGGCGCGGAGCTGCGCCAGCCGCTGGGCGTGGCGATCATCGGCGGACTGGTGGCGAGCCAGCTGCTCACGCTGTTGACCACGCCGGTGGTCTATGTGCTGCTCGACAAGCTGCGCCGGCGCTCCGGCAATGAGCGGCACCTGAGCCGCGCCGCCAGTCAGCCGACATGAAGAAAAGAATGAACGAAGCTGCCATGACACGACAACAACGACGCATCTTTTCGCATCTGCCCGGCAGGCTCTCGGCGCTCGCGTTCGCCGCCGTGCTGACCGGTTGTGCGGTGGGACCCCGCTATGAAGTGCCCACGGCGGCCTCTCCCGCTGGCTGGAAGGAACAGCAGGCCGCCGAAGGCTGGCTCCCCGCTGCCCCGGCCGATGCGCTTGACCGCGGCGATTGGTGGAAGCTCTTCGGCGATGCCACCCTCGACGACCTGGCCGCCCGCGTGCAGGTGTCCAACCAGAACATCGCCGCCGCCGTCGCCAACTACGCGCAGGCGCAGGCCCTGGTGCGGGGGGAGCGCGCCGCGCTGTTCCCCACGGTGTCGCTCGACGGCAGCGGCCGGCGAAGCGGCAATGTCGGCGGCTCCAGCAATGCGTCCAGCACCTTCTCGGCCACGCTCGGGGTCGACTGGGCGCCCGACGTTTGGGGCCGGCTGCGGCAGGCCGTCACCAGCGCCGAAGCCAATGCGCAGGCCAGCGAGGCCGACCTGGCCTCCGCGCGCCTGTCGGCCATCGGCGACCTGGCGACCAACTATTTTTCACTGCGCGAAGCCGATGCGGAAATCGTCCTGCTCGACCAGACCATCGAGGGCTACCAACGCGCCTTCGACATCACCAGCAACCGCTACAAGGCCGGCATCGCGGCACAGACCGACGTGCTGCAGGCGCAGACACAACTCGTGAGCGCGCAGGCCGAGCGCGTCGGGCTGCAGCGCACCCGCGCCACGCTGGAGCACGCCATCGCCATGCTGGTGGGCGTAGCACCGGCCGATTTCAGTCTTCCCGCCGCGCAGTGGACGCCCACGGTGCCGGGCATTCCGACCGGCGTGCCTTCGACGCTGTTGCAGCGCCGGCCCGACATTGCCGCCGCCGAACGCGCGGTGGCGGCGGCCAATGCGCAGATCGGCATTGCGCGGTCGGCGTACTTTCCTAACTTCGGGCTCAGTGCTTCGGTCGGCGGCAATGCGAGCCGCGTGAAAGACCTGTTCAACGCCTCCAACACGCTGTGGGCGCTCGGCCTGTCGGTGGCGCAGGTCGTGTTCGATGCGGGCGCCATCGGCGCGAGCGTCGATTCGGCCAAGGCGGCCCACGAGGCCAGCGTGGCGCGCTACCGCCAGGCGGTGCTCGCGGCGTTCCAGGCGGTGGAGGACCAGCTGACCGCCGGTGCCGCGCTCGCGCAGCAGGAGGGCCTGCGGCGCGAGGCATCGGCCGCCGCCGACAAGACCGAGCAGCAGCTACTCAACCGCTATCGCGCGGCCCAGGTCAGCTACACCGAAGTGGTCACGGCGCAGGCAGCTGCCCTCAGCGCGCGGCGCACGCTGGTGCAACTGCAGGTCAACCGCCAGGCCGCCGCGGTGGCGCTCATCCAGGCGCTGGGCGGCGGCTGGCAACAGCCCGCTCCTCCGCGCTAGCGGAGGGCGCGGAGCCTCTCCTTCACGGCGTGACGGCCATGCGCTCAGTGGGCGTGGCGGTCCATGGATCCGCCGAGGTAGTCCTTGTCGGTCACCAGCACCCAGAGTGCGAGCACCAGGATCGCCGCAGCCACGAGGACCGCGTTCACCAGTGCTTTCTCGACCGTTGCATAGCCGAGCACCCAGGGCGACACCGCCAGCCAGATGGCGATGGCGCCTTCGGTCCACTCTTCCCATGCATGCGGTACCAGGGTCGCCCCCAGTGCCACCGCGCCAAGCACGACGCCCGTCGCCACTGCGCACCACATCGCCGCGGTGACGTCCTGGAACCCCAGGACCCAGGGCGAGATGATCAGCCACGCACCGAGCGCGACGCTGACCGGGTCTTGCCAATGTTTCACTTGCTTCATGGTCATTACCTCCTGTCGCGACACAGCATCGCGACAGTGGTTCGACCGAACCATGGCGCGGGGGTTCCGGGATGCGGCGCCGCAGCATCCGATTCGAGTCGGCGCCCTAATTCTTGCGCGGCGCCGGCGGCAACAGGTAGGCGCCCGATTCGAACAGCTGCGCCTCGGCCTGGCCGATGCGCCGGATCACCGGCTTGCCCGCGCGGCTCGCAAGCAGTTCGACCAGCGCCTCGGTTACCGCCATGCCCGCCGCAACCGAGGGGAAGAACGAAGGACTGTTGATCGTGAAGAGCAGCGTTTCGTCCGCCAGCAGCGACAGCGGCGACGTCACGCTGTCGGTGATTGCCACGATGCGGCAACCGGCGGCCTTGGCCGCCTCGGCCACCTGCAGCGCCTCGCGCGAGTAGGGCGTGAAGCTGGCCACCACCAGCGCGTCTCGCTTGGCAAAGGCGCGCTGCTGCATTTCGAGCGAGCCGCCCTGGCCATCGACCAGGTGCACGCTGGCGCGGAAGAGCCGATACACGTAGACGAACGAAAACGCGATCGGGAAGCAGGCCCTGAAGCCCGCAGCATGCACGGCCGGCGCCTTCTCGATCAGCGCGCAGGCTTTTTGCAGCGCTTGCTCGCTTTGCTGGTGCGTGGCCTCGAGATTGCGGCGCTGCACCTCGAACATCTCGGCCGTCAGGCTTCGGTCCTGCGCACGCCCGATGAGCTGCCTGGCACGTCCGCCATAGGTTTCGCTGCCCAGGCCCATGTCGCCGGCAAAGGCTTCCTTCAGCTGCGGCCAGCCCGCGTAGCCCAAATGCTGGGCGAAGCGCACCAGCGTGGCGGGCGTGCTCTGCGCGCGCGTGCCCACGTTGCGCATCGATGCGGTCACCACCTCGTTGGGGTGGTCGAGCACGTAGCGTGCGACCTGCTGCAGGGCCGGGCTCAACTCGTTGAAACGCTGGCGGATCTGGTCTCTGGCGCCCATGGCGGTGTCTCTCTTCTGACGGTCGTTTGGAACGAATGTACCGGACATGGAATGGCCAGGCAGTTGACGGAACAAACGTTCCAAATAATAATCCGGCGGAAACGTTGGTTCCAATCACACGCATCCGCCATGACGCACGTCTTCCATCGCCACCTTCGCCACACACCGCCGGTTGCTGCCGGCTCCAGCGGCATGTTCATCCGCGACGCAGAGGGCCGCGAGTACCTCGACGCATCCGGCGGCGCGGCCGTGTCGTCGCTCGGCCACGCGCACCCTGAAGTGCTGGCCGCCATGCACGCGCAGATCGACAAGCTGGCCTACGCGCACACCAGCTTCTTCACGAGCGACGTGGCCGAGCAGCTGGCCGACGAGCTCATCGCCCATGCGCCTGAGGGCATGAGCCATGCATACCTGGTGAGCGGCGGGTCCGAGGCGGTCGAGGCGGCGCTCAAGATGGCGAGGCAGTATTTCGTCGAGATTGGCCAGCCGCAGCGAACGCACTTCATCGCCCGCCGCCAGAGCTACCACGGCAACACGCTGGGCGCTCTGGCTGTAGGCGGCAACGCGTGGCGGCGCGAGCCATTCGCGCCCATCCTGGTGCCGGCCACGCACGTGGCGCCGTGCTATCCCTATCGCGAGCAGCGCGCCGATGAAAGCGCCGTGCAATACGGCCTGCGCCTTGCGGCCGAGCTCGAAGCGGCCATCGTCGCGCAGGGCCCCGACCGCGTGATCGCGTTCGTGGCGGAAACAGTGGGCGGTGCCACGGCCGGCGTGCTCACGCCCGTGCCGGGCTACTTCAAAGCCGTGCGCGCGGTGTGCGACAAATACGGCGTGCTGCTGATCCTTGACGAAGTGATGTGCGGCATGGGCCGCACCGGAACGCTGCATGCCTGCGAGCAGGAGGGCGTGGTGCCCGACCTGATGACCATTGCCAAGGGCCTGGGCGGCGGCTACCAGCCGATCGGCGCGGTGCTCGCGCAGCGCAAGATCGTCGAGGCCATGTCGAAGGGCAGCGGCTTCTTCCAGCACGGCCACACCTACCTCGGCCATCCAATGGCTTGCGCGGCGGCGCTCGCGGTGCAGCAGGTGATCCGGCGCGACGGTCTCGTCGCCAAGGTGCGCGAAGACGGCGCGGCGTTCGGCGCCATGCTGGCCAAGGCACTTGGCAATCACCCGCACGTGGGCGACATCCGGGGCCGCGGCTTCTTCTGGGGCATCGAGCTGGTGGCCGACCGTGCCAGCAAGGTGCCGTTCGATCCCGCCTTGAAGGTGAACGCCGCCCTCAAGAAGGACGCCATGGCGCGCGGCCTGCTGTGCTACCCCTTCGGCGGCACGGTCGATGGCCGGTTGGGCGACCACGTGCTGCTCGCGCCGCCGTTCATCGCTACACGCCACGACCTGCAGGAAATTGCCGCCCGGCTCGCGGCTTCCATCGATGCGGTAACAAGTGCCGCCGTGCGCTGACCGGGCCCAATTTCTCTCGCTGTTTTCTTCAATCCACTGCCGTTCCCGAGGAGCGCTCCATGCCCAAGCTTCGCCTGCCGATTCCCTTCGGTGCTGCCGCTCTCGCGGTCGCCTTTGCCATCCTGCTGCCGCACCCCGCCGCACAGGCGGAGGACAACAATGACACGCTCGCCAAGATCAAGGCGAGCGGCGCCATCACCTTTGGCTACCGAGAGTCGTCGTTCGGTTTCTCGTACCTCGACGGCAACCTGAAGCCCGTGGGCTACAGCATCGACATCTGCAACCGCATCGTCGAAGCGGTGAAGAGCGAGCTCAAGCTGCCTGCTATCGAGATCAAGTACCAGGCCGTAACCTCGGCCAACCGCATTCCGCTGGTGCAGAACGGCACGGTCGATATCGAGTGCGGCTCCACCACCAACCTGGTCGAGCGCCAGAAGCAGGTGGCGTTTTCGCCCGATATCTTTCGCTACAACGTGCGCATGCTGGTCAAGGCCGATTCGGGCATCAGAAGCATTGCCGACCTGCAGGGCAAGACGGTGGTCACCACCACCGGCACCACATCGTTCCGCCTGCTGCGCGAGGCCGACAAGGGCCGCAATCTCGAGGTGAACAACCTCGGCGGCAAGGACCACAGCGACTCGTTCCTGCTGGTGGAAAGCGGCAGGGCGCAGGCCTTCGTGCTCGACGACATCCTCCTGGCCGGGCAGATCGCGAATGCGCGCAACCCGAAGGACTTCATCATCACCGGCGAGAGCCTGCGCACCGAGAACCAGTCGCTCATGTTCCGCAAGGACGACCCGGCCTTCAAGGCGCTGGTGGACCGCGTGGTGTCGGGCATGATGAAGTCCGGCGAAATGGAAAAGCTCTACGGCAAGTGGTTCATGTCGCCGATTCCGCCCAAGGGCATCAACATCAACTACCCGCTCAACGCCGAGACGAAAGAGGCCTTTGCCAACCCGTCCTCGAAGGGCATCTGAGCCTCGCTCCCACATGACCCGCATCGCACTGATCCACGCGCTCTCGCATTCGGTTGCGCCCGTCAACGCCGCCTTCGAGCGCGACTGGCCCGAGGCCGTGCGCATGAACCTGCTGGACGACAGCCTCTCGGCCGACCTCGCGCGCGGCGGCCGTGGCCTCGATGCCGCCATGCACGAGCGCTTTCAGCGGCTCGCACAGTACGCGGTCGACACCGGGGCAGAGGGCATTCTCTTCACCTGCTCGGCCTTTGGGCCGTGCATAGAGGCCGTGGCGCGGCGGCACGCGGGCATACCGGTGCTCAAGCCCAACGAGGCCATGGTCGCCGAAGCCGCGCAAGAGCAGGGCAAGCTCGGCCTCATCGCGACTTTCCCGGCCACGCTGGTGTCGATGCCGCCGGAGTTTCCATCCGGCATTGCGCTCGAGCCGGCCTTGGCCGAAGGCGCGCTCGATGCGTTGAATGCCGGCGATACCGAACGGCACGATGCGTTGATCGCCGCGCAAGCCGCGGCCCTGCAGGAGCGCGGCTGCACGCGCATTGCGCTCGCCCAGTTCAGCATGGCTCGCGCACGCGCCGCGTGCGAGCAGGCGAGCGGCCTGCCCGTGCTCACCACGGTTGACAGCGCGGTGCGTGCCTTGCGGCTGCGCGCGGGTCAAGCACCGGCATAAGGCCCGCAACCGCCGGGGGCCAGCTGAACCTGGCCTGACTCGATGCCTCGCCATAATCGATGCTCTTTAAAGGAGAAAGCGTGGACATCGTTTTGCTGGTGAAGGCCGCCGTCATGGGCATCGTCGAGGGGCTGACCGAGTTTCTGCCCATCTCGTCGACGGGACATCTGATTCTTGCGGGCTCATTGCTCGGCTTCGACGATGCCAAGGCCAAGGTGTTCGACATCGCCATCCAGACCGGTGCGATCTTCGCGGTGATCCTGGTGTACTGGCAGAAGATCCATTCCACCGTGGTGGCCCTGCCGCGGCAGGCCAAGGCCAGGCGCCTGGCGCTCAACGTGGTCATCGGTTTCATCCCCGCCGTGGTGCTCGGGCTGATATTCGGCAAGATGATCAAGGAGCAGCTCTTCACCCCCGTGGTGGTCGCCAGCACCTTCATCATCGGCGGCTTCATCATCCTGTGGGCCGAGAAGCGCCCGCCGGGGTCGATCCGCGTCGAGCACGTGGACGACATGACGATGTGGGACGCGCTCAAGGTTGGCCTTGTGCAGTGCTTTGCGATGATCCCGGGCACCAGCCGCAGCGGCTCGACCATCATCGGCGGCATGCTGCTGGGCCTCTCGCGCCAGGCCGCCACGGACTTCTCGTTCTTCCTTGCCATCCCGACGCTGATCGGCGCCGGCGCCTACAGCCTCTACAAGGAACGCGCGCTGCTGTCGATGGCCGATGTGCCGCTGTTCGCGGTGGGCCTGGTGTTCTCGTTCGCGAGCGCATGGCTTTGCGTGCGCTGGCTGCTGAAGTACATCAGCACGCACAACTTCATTCCGTTTGCCTGGTATCGCATTGCCTTCGGCATCGTGGTGCTGGTCACGGCATGGACAGGAACGGTGGTCTGGGCGGAATAGCCCGCCGCCGCCTCAGCGCAGCAGAATGGCGCCGTTCGCCGTGCCGTGCGACAAGCCGGCGCGCGAGCCGAAGGCCAGTTTCCGATAGATGTTCCTGGTGCGGCGCTCCACCGCGAGCCGGGGGGTCGAAAGCGTTTCGGCAATGTCGCGGTGCGTGAGCCCCTGCACTGCGAGTTCCAGCAGGTTCCGTTCGCGCAGCGTCAGCATCGCCTCGGGCATGGCGGGCAAATCGCTCGGATGCTCCGCATGCGCCGAGTACCACGCGAGAATGCGCCGCGCAATGGCCGCGTCGATGAGCGCACCGCCCTGTTCGATGCTGCGCAGCGCAATGCTGAGTTCGAGATCGTCCCGCTCCTTCAGCAGATAGGCCGCGGCACCGGCGCGCAGTGCTGAAAAAATGACTTCTTCAGTGGTACGCGAGGAGGCGGAAATTGCCACGCAAGGCACTTGAGGGTGGTGTACCTGCAGCCATTCGATGAGTTCGATGCCGCGGCCGTCCGGCAGGCCGATATCGATCAGGGCCACGCCGAAGCGCTGGCTTTCGAACAGCTGCATGGCGGCCGCATCGTCGTCGGTCCACGCGATCTGCGGCTCGTCGCAACCGAGCATCGACAAAACGTAGTGCAAACGTTCCTGCATCGCCCGGTCGTTTTCGACCACAAGGGTCGGACTCAGGGAGATGGCTTCTACGGCTTCGACGGCTTCCAACTGGGAAGTGAGCATTTGGCGGCATTCTGAAGCTGTGGCCAGAAACTGGGACGTTTTTGCTTATTTTCAGCAATTGTTACCGAAGATGGCAAACTTCCGGTTTATCCCCTGTCTTGACAGGGCCGGCGTGGAGCAGGCCCGTCCGAGCGGATGCCGATGAAAAACGCGGCCCGCGCGAGAGGCCGGGCATGCGCAGCCTCTCAAGCAGCGGACGCCAGCGGCATGCGCAGGGCCAACTGCGTCTCGCCGGGCCGCGAATGCAACTGCAGATCCGCCCCGAGGCGGCGCGCGCGGGCGCGCAGGCTGCGCAAGCCCGCGCCGCCCCCCTTGTCGGCGCCATCTACCACGAAGCCGCGGCCGTCATCGCGCACGCTGAGTTGCAGTTCGTCGCCGGTGCGCGTCACTGCCACATCCACGCGGCGGCTTGCGCTGTGCTTGAGCACATTGGTCAGTGCCTCCTGTAGAAAGCGTAGCAGGTCGAGGCTCTGCGAGGGAGGGAGTTCGAGCAACTCGATGTTCGACACCTGCCAGCGGCAGTCGATGCCATTGGCGTCAAGCAATTGCGAGCTGCGGTGGCGGAGGGGCGCGAGCAGTTCACCGAACGCCCGGGCCCCGTCGTGGCGACCGGTGGCGTCGATGATCAGCCGCAGGTCGTCGCGCAGGCGCTTGAGCATGGCCAGCAGCTCGGGCGCGGAGAGGTTCTCGGGCTTGCGTTCCAGCGTTGCGATGCTGCCGACCAGCATGCCCCCGAGCCCGTCGTGCAGGTCGCTCGCAAGGTTGACCCGCTCGCCGATGCGCGCATGCGCCAGCTCCAGCGCGTGCTGCTGCGCGAGCGTGGCGGCCAGCTCGGCCTTGGCGGCGTTCACTTCCTCGATCAGCTCGGTGTTGAAATTCTCGATGCGTTTCAGGCTCTGCACGAAGCGGCCGGCTTGAGTCAGCGCCATGCCGAGCAGCAGCAGGTACGACGAGATGGTCGTGTAGTAGACATTGCTGTCGATCACCTGCGTGAACACCAGCAGATCGTGCGCACCTGCGACTGCGGACACCGCCATGAACGGTGCAAGCAAACGCATCGGACTCCCGGGATGGCGCCAGGCGTGCACGATGGACGCGCTGTTGACGGCAATGGTCACGAGGCCGCCCGCCAGGGTCCAGAAGGCGCGATGCAGGGGCAGGCCCGGGCCGTTCGCCAGCCACAGGTCGAGCACGCCGGCCAGCGTGACCAGCAGTGCCGCCAGTTCCAGGCGCGGCATGCGCCGATCGCAGAAGCGCAGCGCAAAGACGACATAGGAAGCGCTGAACACCAGCAGCTGCGAGGTGTTGAGCGCCTGCCAGCTATGGTTGGAGGCAAAGGGCCACGGACTGGTCGCTATCTGGTTGTAGCCGAACAGCAGCCACAGCACGTCCATTACCGCGAACCAGCCGTAGGCGGTTTCGCGCCGGCGCATCAGCCACAGCGCGGCAAAGAGGGCCGAGACCGCGGCGCTCACCGCGAGGCCCAGCACCTGCAGGTCGCGGCGCACGATGTGCTCGTAAGTGAACGCGGCTTGCATCGCGGCCGGCGTGCCGAGGCTGACCGGGCCGAGGCCTGCCTGGTAGGCGGACAGGCCCGAGACGCGCACCAGCAGCGTGTTGGTGCCGCTTTGCAGCAGCGGCGGCGCCAGCAGCCAGTAGCGGGGCGTGTTCCAGGCGCGCGTGAGCGGCTCGACCAAGCTTTCGTCGCGCGAGATCGGCGTGCCGTTGAGAGACACCACACCGGCCATGTTGAGGTAGTGCAGCAGCAGCCCGGCCTCCCGCAGCTGTTCCGGCTGCTCCCAGGTCAGCCGGTACCAGACCACGCCGTCGAAGCCCGGCCAGCGCCCGGCCCAGCTGTCGGGCAGGGTGACGGGCCTCCAGCCGTCGGCCGGCGGGGCGGTGTCGTCCCAGCTGGGGCTGCGCACGGCTTCGACATGGAGTTCGGCAGCGGGTAGTTGCGCCCGCGCCAACGCCGGGCTGGCAACAAGGAGGAGGAAAAGGAAGGCGCCAATTGACGCAGCAAGCCATGCCCGCAGGAGAGTTTCTCGGTGTGGCATTTACCAATTTTCGGGGATGGCCCCGTCAAGCCCGGAAAGACACACTTTGCCACGTTTGTTTTATTTGCTTTCGAAAATGAGGAAGTCCATGCCAGTCCAGATCGGCACCAATGGCACCCGTCAAGGGATGCGCAAACTTCGGCATCTGCCTGCGATTGCGTTGCTGGTCGCAGGAAGCGCCTACGCGGCAGGATTTGCCGGTGGCACGGCGGGGAATGACGGCCCGGCAACTATCAACGGGACGGCAGGGGCCGGAGGCGCTGCGGCTCTTGGCTCGGGAGACGGGGCCACCGCACTTGGTGCCGGTGGTGATGGCGGCACGGGAATTGCGGGTGGCATCGGCGGCACGGGCGGAGCGGGAGCCCGCGCTACCGCCGACGGCGCGACGGCGGTCGGAGGCGGTGGTACCGGCGGGTTGGCCGAGGCAGGGGGAACTGGCGGTGCAGGGGGACGCGGCGCCCAGGCCTCGGCGGGCGGCGCGATCGCGCTCGGCGCGGGAGGCGCGGGCACCGCCGGTTGTTGCGGCAGCACCGGCCAGGCGGGCGGCAGCGGCGCGCAGGCTTCGGGCAATGCGGCGATCGCCATCGGGAGCGCCTCCGGCACCAGCCAGGGCGCCGTGGCATCCGGCAACGGCAGCACCGCGATCGGTGGCGCCAACGGCGGCGCTTCGGGCGCGGCCGCATTGGCCACGGGCAGCGTGGCGATCGGCACCGGCAGCCGGGTCGCGAGTGGTGCGAACGGCAGCGTGGCCATCGGTGCGAATTCTGTTGCCACGGCGGCCAACACGGTGTCTTTCGGGACCGTGGGCCAGACGCGTGGCCTGGTCAACGTCAGCGCGGGGTCGGTAACCTCCACGAGCACCGACGCAGTCAACGGCAGTCAGCTGTACACCGTGCAACAGACCGCCAACACCGCGGCATCCACGGCCTCCGCGGCACAAACCACTGCCAACTCCGCGCTCGGCCTGGCGCAGAACTCGGCGCAGTACGGCGCAGGCGGCACTTCGCTGCAACTCAATGCCAACGGCGGCGCCGGCACCACCATCAGCAACGTCGGCGCGGGTCAGGTTACGACGGATGCCGCCAATGTCGGCCAGGTGCAGCAAGCCCAACAGACCGCCGTCACCACGGCAAACAACTTCACAGTTCAGCAGGTCACCGCATTGCAGGCGCTGATGAACCAGGCATTGGCCAGCGGTGTGTGCGCGGTGGGCGCGGGCGGCGCCGTGGCCTGCGGGCCGGGCGCCAGTTCCACCGGCGCCGGCAGCACGTCGATGGGCACCAACGCGCAGGCCAATGGCGAAAACACCGTTGCCATCGGGAACAACGCGCAAGCCAGCCATGCGGGCTCGGTCGCCATCGGCGCCGGCGCCAAGGCGCTGGCCGATCCCACCACCGCCGTGGGCAACAACGCGGTAGCCGCCGGCAACAACGCCGTCGCGCTGGGGGCCAACACGCTGGCTTCGGGCAGCAATGCGGTCGCGCTGGGACAGGGCTCGGTGGCGGATCGCGACAACACCGTCTCGGTAGGTAACGCGGCCACCGGCCAGCTGCGCGGCATTGCGAATGTCGCCCCCGGCTTGCTGGGCACCGATGCCGTCAACGTCAACCAGTTGCAGCAGGCGGTGAGCAATGCGACCAGCCAGGCGAACGCCTTTGCAGCGCAGGGCGTTGCGGCGGCGCTGGCCATGCCGTCGATGCCGACGCTGTCGGTGGGCAAGAAATGGATGGGTGCCGCCGTGGGCAACTACGCCGGGGCATCGGCCATCGGCTTCGCTTTCGGCTACCAGGTCAGCGACAACCTCAACCTGGGACTGGGCGTTTCCACTGCCACCAGCAGCGGCAGCAGCAATCGCATGGCCGCTCGCGTTCAAGCGGGTTACTCTTGGTGAAGCGCGCAGGGAAGCCGCAAGCACCGGTCAGTGCAGCAAGCCATGCCTTCGGGCCTGATAGACCGCCTCGGTGCGGGAGTTGACTGCCAGCTTTCGGTAGATGTTCTTGGTGTGGCACTCGACCGTCAGCCTGGAGATCGACAGCGATTCGGCCATGTCGCGGTTGCTCAGCCCCTGCGACACGAGTTCGAGGATCTTTCGCTCCCGCGGGGTCAGCGCAACAGCAAGCGGAGCAGGCGGCGGGATAGACGCATTCGCCGCCAACACGGCAGATGGCGACGATTGCTGCGCTGCAAGCCAGCCGAGGATATGGCGCGCAATGGCCGGATCGATCGGCGCGCCCCCTTGCTCGATGCTGCGCAGCGCAATGCTCAGTTCGAGGTCGTCGCGCTCCTTCAGCAGGTAGCCGATGGCGCCGGCACGCAGCGCCGCGAAGATGGTTTCCTCGGTCCGCCAGGCCGAGATCACTACCGCGGGCACCTTGGGATGCGTCGCCTGCATCCAGCCGATCAGTTCGACGCCGCTGCCGTCCGGCAGGCCGATGTCGACCAGCGCGGCCCCAAAGCTCTGGGCCTCGAGCATTTTCTTGGCTGTGGCAACGCTGTCGGCCCAGGCGATCTGCGGCTCGTCGCAGCCGAGCATCGACAGCACGCGGCCCAGGCGCTCGCGCATCGCCGGGTCGTCTTCGACCACCAGCGAAGGACTCAGGGAAACGGCTTCAACGATTTCCGGTTGGGAAATGGACATGTGCCGACATTCTGATCGGTGGAAGCCAGTAGCTCGTTTTTACTTTGTTGATCAGCCCAACAGGTTGCGCAGCGACGCCTCGATGGCCGCGGCTGTGGCCAGCGGCTTTTCCATCGGGAACAGGTGGGTGCCGTCGAGCATGGCAATGCGCCCCTTGGTGACCTGCTCGGTCATCTTCATGCCCACCTGTTTCATCTCGGCCGACTGGCGCCCGCCGATGAAGGCCGCCTTGCACTTGAGCGGATGGCGGCGCAGCAGGGCGCCGAGGTTGTGGGGCAAGGTGTTGTAGATGGCCGTTTCCACGTTGCGGTCGAAGCTCAGCTCGCGTGTGTCCTCGCTGTCGAAGGTGCCGTGGTCGATGTAATCGCGCAGCACCTGTTCGTCCCACCTGGAGAAGGCCTTCTTGCTGCGAAAGTGCTCGAACACGGCCTCGCGATGCGCCCACTTGTTCTTGCGCTTGCGGCTGATGGCGCCGGGAGACACGGTTTTCATCAGCGGGGTGCGCTTGACCAGGCTCAGCGTGTTGGCGCGCCAGCCGCCGAGAATGGGCGAGTCGAGCAGCACCACGCCGCGTGCGAGCGCCGGATGCATCGCGGCGCACATCAGGCTCAGGAAACCGCCCAAGGAATGGCCGACCAGGAACACCGGCTGGCCGGCGCGCTCGGCGTGCTGCTGCGCGAAGTCGGCCAGCTGCTGCACCAGGTGCGGCCAGTTGTCCGTGACCGGGTACTTCGGGTCGTGGCCGAATTTCTCGATGGCATCGACTTCGAAGCCGCGGTTGCGCAGGCTGTCGAGAACGACGCGGTAGGTGCTCGCAGGAAAGCTGTTGCCGTGCGAGAAGACGACGGGCGGCATCGCCATGGCTGCGGCCGGGCTCAGATGAGCTTTTCGTCGGGCGTCGAAATCTTGCGCAGCGGACTGTGGCGCGTGGCGGGCATCTTCAGTGGATGCTGGGTGGCGGAGTCGTCCCACACCGGGTCCTCGATGCTGTCGAACACCTCGCGCAGCTTCTGGCCCCAGCTGTTGTGCATCATGCGGTAGTAGGGGTTGTCGGCGTCGATGCAGATCACCCGGTCGGTCTCGAGCTTGTTGGCCTCGTACACCACCAGGTCGAGCGGGAGGCCCACCGAGAGGTTCGATTTCATGGTCGAGTCCATCGACACCAGCGCGCACTTGGCGGCTTCGTCGAGCGGGGTTTCGGGCGTGAGCACGCGGTCGAGCACCGGCTTGCCGTATTTGGATTCGCCAACCTGGAAGTAGGGCGTCTCGGTCGTGGCTTCGATGAAGTTGCCCGCCGCGTAGACCAGGAACAGGCGCATGCCTTCGCCCTTGACCTGGCCGCCGAAGATGAAGGACACGTTGAAATCGAGCCCCGCATGCTTGAGCGCCTCGGCGTCGCGGTCGTACACGTGGCGCACGGCCGAGCCGAGCACGCGCGCGGCATCGAACATGCTCTTGGCGTTCCAGATGGTGATGGGCTCGCCCTGCGAGCCGTCTTCGCGGGTTTCGCGCAGTTCCTCGATCTGCAGGATTTCGCGTACGGACTGCGAGATGCTCAGGTTGCCCGAGGACAGCAGCACCATGACGCGGTCGCCCGGCTGCTCGTAGACGATCATCTTGCGGAAGGTGCTGATGTGGTCCACGCCCGCGTTGGTGCGCGAGTCGGAAAGAAACACCAGGCCGGCGTTGAGTTTGATGCCTACGCAGTAAGTCATGAGTTCGTCTCGCATGAATCAGGCCCGGTCAGCCGGCGGCACTGTGTTCACGCGTGTTCAGTTTTTGGAGGGCATAGAGCGCGTCAAGGGCTTCGCGCGGGCTCATGGTGTCGGGATCAAGCGCAGCCAGCGCGGATTCTACGGCGCTGGCCATGGGGGTTTCGGCCGCCGGGGGCGGTGCAAACAGGTCAACCTGTGCACGAGTTTGCGCATGCTGCGATTCAAGTGCCTCCAGCGCCTGCCGTGCATGGTTGACCACCGCGGCCGGCATGCCGGCGAGCCGCGCCACCTGGATACCGTAGCTCTTGCTGGCCGGGCCGGGCTGCATCTCGTGCAGGAACACGATGTCGCGGCCAGCTTCAGTGGCGCTCACGTGCATGTTCACCGCACAGTGGTGGGTGGCCGGGAACTCGGTCAGCTCGAAGTAATGGGTGGCAAAGAGCGTGAAGGCCTTGCTGCGGTCGTGCAGCTGGGCCGCGATGCCCGCCGCCAGCGCCAGGCCGTCGAAGGTGCTGGTGCCGCGGCCGATCTCGTCCATCAGCACCAGCGACTGCGCCGTAGCGCTGTGCAAAATCTGCGCGGCCTCGGTCATCTCGAGCATGAAGGTCGACTGCGCGTTGGCCAGGTCGTCGGCCGCGCCAATGCGCGTGTGGATCGCGTCGATCGGCCCGAGCCGGCAGGCCGCGGCCGGCACATGCGAGCCGATGGAAGCCAGCAGCACGATGATCGCCACCTGCCGCATGTAGGTCGACTTGCCGCCCATGTTGGGGCCCGTGATGATCTGCATGCGCTGCTGCGGCCCCAGCTGCGTGTCGTTGGCAATGAAGCCGCCCGACGATTTTTCGGCCAGCCGGGCTTCCACCACCGGATGCCGGCCCTGCTGGATCTCGATGCACGGATGCGCAACGAAACTGGGGGCGCGCCAGTGCAGCGTGTGGGAGCGCTCGGCCAGCGCGCACAGCGCATCGAGCGTGGCAATGGCGCCGGCCAGTTGCGTGAGCGCGTGCACCGAAGGCTGCAGCGCATCGAGCAGCTGTTCGTAGAGCCACTTCTCGCGCGCAAGGGCGCGGTCCTGCGCGCTCAGGGCCTTGTCCTCAAAAGCCTTGAGTTCGGGCGTGATGAAGCGCTCGGCGTTCTTCAGCGTCTGGCGGCGGCGGTAGTTGTCGGGCACCTTCGAGAGCGCGCTTTGCGTCACTTCGATGTAGAAGCCGTGCACCCGGTTGAACTGCACCCGCAGGTTGCTGATGCCGGTGCGCTCGCGCTCGCTGACTTCGAGCTTCAGCAGGAAGTCGTCGCAGTTCTCGCTGATGGCGCGCAGCTCGTCGAGCTCGGCGTCATGCCCGGTTGCAATCACGCCGCCGTCGCGCACCAGTGCGGATGGGTCGGGCTTGATGGCGCTTGCCAGCAAGTCGGCGCAGCCCGGCGGCGGCGCGAGCCGTTCGGCAATCTGGTCGAGCAGCGCAACCGATGAAGGCAGAAGCGGCGACAACTGCTCCGCCTTTGCCAGTGCGAGCCGCAGCGCCAGCAGTTCGCGCGGGCGCACCTGCCTGAGGGCAATGCGTGCCGCAATGCGTTCCACGTCGCTCGTGTTCTTGAGCTGCTCGCGCAGCGTGCGCCACGGTGCCGCCGTGCCGCCCAGCACAGTGGACTGCAGCGCACCGATGGCTTCGAGCCGCGACTCCGCTTCACGGCGGTCGCGCCGCGGTGAGAGCAGCCAGCGCTTCAGGAGGCGGCTGCCCATGCCCGTCATGCAGGTGTCGAGCAGCGAAAACATGGTGGGCGAGTCTTCGCCGCGCAGTGTCTGCACCAGCTCCAGGTTGCGCCGCGTGGTCGGCGGCAGCTCGATCAGGTCGCCGTCGCGCTCGACCGACAGGCGCTGCACGTGCGAAAGGGCGCGGCCCTGCGTGTGCTCCGCGTAGCCAAGCAGCGCGGCCGCCGCGGCATGCGCGTTGGCCAGCGATTCGGCGTTCCACGCGGCCAGGCTGTTGCTGCCCATTTGCTCGCTCAGCTTGCGTTCGCCCAGGCCGCCGTCGAACTGCCAGGCCGGGCGGATCGAGAGCGTGAAAGGCGTGGCCGCGCGCGCGGCCTTCAGCCGCTGCTCGAAGGCGGGCGTGACTTCAGCGCTGTAGAGCAACTCGCTGGGTGCAATGCGCGCGATCCAGGCTTCGAGCGCGTCGGCCGGGCATTCGGCCAGCCGCAGCTCGGCGCCCGTGACGCTGAGCCAGGCCAGCCCGCAGAAATTGCGCGTGCCCGCATGCACGGCGAGCAGCATCGATTCGCTCTTGTCGTTGAGCAGTTCCGAGTCGGTCAGCGTGCCGGGCGTGACCACCCGCACCACCTTGCGCTCGACCGGCCCCTTGCTCGCGCCGACCTCGCCCACCTGCTCGCAGATGGCCACCGATTCGCCCAGCTTGATGAGCCGCGCCAGGTAGGTATCGACCGCATGGAAGGGCACGCCGCACATCACCACCGGCTGCCCGGCCGACTGGCCGCGCTGGGTGAGCGTGATGTCGAGCAGCCGCGCGGCCTTCTCGGCGTCGGCCCAGAACAGCTCGTAGAAATCGCCCATCCGGTAGAACAGCAGGGTGTCCGGATGGTTCGCCTTGAGGCCCAGGTACTGCGCCATCATGGGCGTGTGCCCGGAGAAGTCGCTGGTCGAGGGGGAGGGTTGCGCAGTCGTCGTTTTCACTCGGACGATTATCGGGGACGGCGAGCGGCTCGGCCGGCGACCGGCCAGCGCACCGCCGCTCTAAAATCCGCCGACGCAAACCCCGCGTGAAGAACAAGGCGCCCATGGTCCACCCGGATGAAATCAAAGGCCCTGATGCGGGCGCACTGCCCGACACCGCCACCGTGCCCGCAGAACTGGCCGCGCTGTACCTCTGCATGTTGCCTGCCCAACTCGCCGACTTGCGCAGATCGAGACGGCCCGACGGCCGCCCCGGCAACGGCCCGCCCATCATCAAGCCAGTGGAAAGCGCCGCAAAGGGGCCGAAAGACCCGGTGCTCTACCAGCTCGGCACCCTGCGCGACTACGCGAAGTCGCACGCCGGCCCCACCCCTTTCGACACCGCGCTGAACACCGGGTTGCTGGGCTGGATGACGGCCAAGCTGCCTTTGTTTGCCGAGCTCGAACCTCGCGTCAAGCGTGGCCGGCGCGTGCTCATCGGCGGCGCCTGGGACCGGGCCGACCCGCTGCGCGAGAAGCGCTTCAGCGACCTGGCGAAGGGCCGCATCCGCTTCACGTCATTGACAAGCGCCGAAGCTGCCGCGAGCCTGTGGGCCGACGCTGCAAGCCACCGTGCTTTCGCAGAAAAAGGTCTCGCCCTGCTCAGGAGCGAGACGCAGGCCATCGAAGCCTCGCTGGATGCCACCCGCCTCCTGGCCGCGGCCTCGAATCCGGGTGCGGTCGCCTGACCTTATTTGGAAATCGACCATGGACGAGTACCCATGCTGATCAACTGCGTGGCCTATGAAAACGGCGCCAAGCTTGCCGATATTCCGGTCGAGGACATCAGCGAATACATCACCCGTCCCGGCTGCTTCGTCTGGGTGGCGCTGAGCGACGCCACGCCTCAAGAACTGGACCAGATGCAGGAGGAGTTCAACCTGCATCCGCTGGCGGTGGAAGACGCTCACCACGGCCACCAGCGGCCCAAGGTGGAGGAATACGGCGACTCGCTCTTCGTCGTGATGCACCTGGTCGAGCCGGCACCGGAGGGTGAGCGCCGCGTGAACGTGGGGGAGGTCGACGTGTTCGTCGGCAAGAACTACGTGCTTTCCGTGCGCAACCGCAGCGAGCACGGATTCCAGGACGTGCGCGAGCGCTGCGAACGGGAGCCCGAACTGCTTCGCAACGGGGCGGGCTTTGTGCTCTATGCATTGATGGACGCGGTGGTCGACCGCTACTTTCCGGTGATCGACGCGCTCGAGGTGGAACTGGAATCCATCGAGCAGCAGCTCTTTACGCAGGGCGGCGCGGCGCGCGACAAGATCAAGCAGCTGTACGACCTGAAGCGGCGCAGCATGGTCCTCAAGCGGGCGGTGGCGCCGCTCGTGGAAGCGGCCGGCAAGCTGCACGGCGGGCGGGTGCCGCAGATATGCGTCACCTCGCAGGAGTATTTTCGGGACGTGGCCGACCACCTTGGGCGCATCAATGGGTCCATTGACGCTGTGCGCGACACCATCGGCACCGCCATTTCGGTGAACCTCTCGATGGTCACCATCGAAGAGGGTGAAGTCACCAAGCGGCTGGCCGCGTGGGCCAGCATCTTTGCGGTGTGCACCGCGTTCGCCGGCATCTGGGGCATGAACTTCGAGCACATGCCGGAGCTGAAGCTTCGCTATGGCTATGCAGCGGCGCTGGCGCTGATGGGCGCTACCTGCAGCTATCTCTACTACCGGTTCCGGCGAGCCGGCTGGCTCTGAGCGTACCGGAGGCGGTTATTCGTCGTGCGTGTCGTGCGTCGCCACGGCGCCGCGGCGCCAGTAGCCTGATGCGCGAACCCACTTCGGATTGGCGCCGCGCTCGCCCACCAAGTGTGTGCGCAACGCCTTGGCGATGGCCGATTCGCATCCCACCCAGGCATGGAAGTCGCCGGCCGGCAGCTCCATCGCCTTGAGCGTATCGAGCAGCACGGGGCTCACCCCCGGCTCCGCGCCGCGGCGATGCACCCACTGCAGCGTGAGTTCGGCTTGCGTCTCGAACGGGATCTGATCGGCTTCGCTGTCGACCTCCGCCAGCACCACCACGTGCGCGCCGGCCGGCAACTCGGCCAGACGCCGGGCGATTGCGGGCAGGGCGGTGTCGTCACCGATCAGCAGATGCCAGTCGAACTCCGTCGGCACGATGAACGAGCCGCGCGGTCCGCCTACACCCAGCACGTCGCCAGGCTTGGCCTTTTCGGCCCACTGCGTGGCGGGGCCGGCCTCGTGCAGCGCAAAGTCGAGTTCGAGCGTGTTGGCCTTCGCGTCATACCGCCGCGGCGTGTAGTCGCGCATGGTCGGACGGCCGCTCGCGGGCCACACCGGGCCTTCGGGCCCTGCGGTCGGCAGCGTGAGCTGGCCTGTGGTCGCGTCGGGAAAGAAGATCTTCGCGTGGTCGTCGAAGCCGAGGCTCGTGAAGCCCGCGAGATCGTCGCCCGTGAGCGTGATGCGGATCAGGTGCGGCGTGATGCGTTGCGCCGTCGTCACGGTGAGCTGCCGAAAACGCAATTCGTGGCGCACGCGGCGCGGCGTGCGGTCGGGCGCGCCGATGGAGGCTGTGGTGGTGAAGTCAGTCATTCAAGAAAAATTCTTTCTAGATACGTTCCAGTTGCTGGGCGGCGCTGTCGAGCACCGCGGCGAAATCGTGGGCTTGTTGTTCGGTGAGGGGTTTGCCCGAGAGGCGCATGCGCATCGCGAGCTTCAGGTTTTCGATGGCGCGCGTGACCTGCGGCGGCCGCCCGCCGCGCGGGCCCGCGCCATCGACGCCGCCATTCATGCGGGCCATCATGGCGTCAGCCGTATCGCGGTTGGCGGCCAGAAACTCCTGGCCGCTCGCGGTAATGGTGTAGCGCTTGCGGCCCCCGGTGTCGGCGTTTTCCACGCTCAGGTAGCCCATCTCTTCGAGCAGCGTGAGCGTGGGGTACACCACGCCGGGACTCGGCGCATAGCTCCCGCCCAGGCGATCTTCGATGGCCTTGATGAGCTCGTAGCCGTGGGCCGGTTTCTCGGCAATGAGCTGCAGCAGCACGAAGCGCAGGCCGCCGTGGCCAAAGACCCGCCCGCCGCCGCGTCCGCCGCGGCCTCCGTGCATGCGCTGCTCTTCACCTGCGCCATGGCGAGGGCCGCAGCCGCCGGAAGCGCTGTCTTCGTGCTCGCCACGTGGCGCGTGGCAGTGGTGATGCCTGTGATGGCCGAAGTGGAAATGTCTCATGGATGTCCTTCTCGATGCGTATCTGATTTATTTTAGATATATCTAAAATAAAGTCAAACCGACACGCTTCGGACGCTGACGATGGTCAGGGACCAGGCGCCTGCCGCGCCCCCATGAAGCGCCGCTGCCGCATCCACTTGGTCGCCACCCATTTCTCTCCGCGCACCACGAGCCCGCCTGCATGCAGCGATGCGTGGTCGACCTGCCCAAGGCTGTTGCAGTATTCGAAGTACACCGCGCTGCCGCGTTGTGGTGACACTGACCACCCGGTTTCCGGGAACACCGTTTCGCCGCCTTCGTCCACTTCGTTGAGGTAGCCCACGAGCGTGCTCACGCGCTGGCCGCTGCGTTCCAGCGAGGCCCGGTTGGCCGCATTCGATGGCACCAAAAAATCGAAATGCGGCATGCTCTGCGCGCCGGCCGGGTAGTGCAGCACCTGCAGGCCCTCGCCGTTTTCCACCGGCAGGTTCATGAGTTCGGACACGCGCTCGTCGAGCCGCCCGATGAAGGCGTTTTCGCGCAGCCGGAAGAACATGCCAAGACTGCTGCGTTGCGCACCCACGCTGTTTCGTCCGGTCAGCGGATCGACAGTGGTCGAGGGCGCCAGCCGCGGCCTGGCGAGGGCGATGAGCTCTTCGCATTCCGCGGCACTGAACACATCGTTCAGTACCGCCAGCGACGGCTGAGCCGCGCGAGCCGCCACGCGCACGAGCCGGTCCGCCGTGCGGATCGACGTGCCCGGCGGCAGCCGCGGTGCTTCGTATTCATAGGGCGGCGCCACGGTCACCGAATCAATCGGCACCGGGCTGCCGGTGCGCAGCGCAAAGACAAACGCATCGACGATGGCCTTTGCCGCCTCGGGGGCCATGTCTTGCGCGCGCATGGCCGCCACCACCTGCGCGGGCACGCATCCCTGGCGCAGGTTGTGCAGCACCCAGTCGCTCAACGCGGGCGAGAAGCGCAGCACGGCATCCATCGGCTCAGATGCCCTCCGGAGCCCAGCCGGTTTGCGTGCGCTTGAAGTTCTGCTTCAGTTGCATCGTGCCGGCCCCGCGCACGACGCGGTCCATCATCGGAAAGGCCTTTTGCACGTCGGCATCGCCGGTCCATGGCGCGGCGTCGATCTTGTAGGTGTAGGTGACAACGACGGCGGATGCGTCTTTCTGGTCCTTGCGTGCCTCCCAGCCCACGACCTTGTCGAGCGTCAGGTGGGCGGCGCAGAAGTCGCCCTGGGTTTCGCGTGTGTGGAAATATTTTTTCCCTTCTTCGGTCAGCGCGTAGCGCGTGACGGCGATCTCGGTGGGCTGTTCGCCCTCCCTGGCTTCCTGCACCTTGGCCGCGGATGCGCTCACCAGCCCGACGTGCTCCAACACCGGCATCTGCACCGCATTGCGCGAGCGCGTGCCTGCTTCCCGCTGCGGCACGTCGATGGGCCACTGCGTCTTGCCCAGGCACAGGTCGCCCTTTGTCGCCAGGTAGGCATTCATCGCGGCCGTCAGGTTCTGCAGATTGGCTTCAGGCTGCTGCGGACCGCAACCGGCGAGCGCCGCCAGTGCAACAGCGCCCAGCACGGTGAAGATTTTTTCGTTGTTCATGGGAAGAGAGAGGAAAGGATTCAATTGACGCATGCACCCGGTTTCGTAGGTGTCGCAGGCTTCGTGTCCGCATCGCTCAAGGTGTTCAGGAAGCAGATCAGGTCGGCAATGTCCTGTTCTGACATGGGAGGTGCCGAGCCCGCGGCACGGCCGTCCATTGGCAACTGGGTATCGATGTTCGGCGCGTAGGCTGCTGGCAGGTCGTCGTATTTCTGGACCTTGCCGCCTGTGTACTGCGTGGTGACGAGTCCGTAACCCGGAAAGCCGGGGTCGTTCCTGGCCTTGGGCGTGCCGTCCACGGTGGGATACCAGAGCTCGGGCTGCGTGTCGCGCGTGTTGTAGAAGCGGATGACCTGCTCCAGCGAATGCATCACGCCGTTGTGGAAGAAGGCCGTGCGCGTCGCCACGTTGCGCAGCGTCGGCGCCTTGAACATGCCGCAGAAGCTGTTCGCGGCATTGGGCGCGGCCGGCGAGTGGTCGGTGCGCAGCGGGCCGCACACGCCCATGTCGAAGTACTGCACGTTGTTGTTGGCGGGAATGGCGGCGTTGCGCGGCACGCCTATGGCCTCGTAGGAAAAATCGGTGAACAGCGCCGAGCTGCCGTTGAGGCCCGCGCCCTGGTAGTGGCACGACGCGCAGTTGCCCGTGGCCGGATTGGCAAACACCTTGAGGCCGCGCGTTTCCGCGGGCGTGAGCGCGCCGCCGATCTTGTTACCCGCGTAAAGGTCGAACTTGCTGCTGTACGGATGAAAGCTCTTGTCCTCGAGCTGGTAGGCCTGCAGGGCCAGCAAGGCATTGGCAAATGCGGCGTCGCTGTCGTCGAACACCTTGGCACCGAAGGCCTTGGCGATGAGCGGTGCGTAGTCGGCGGCCTGCAGCTTCTTCACCACGTCGGCGCTGCTGGCGTTGGCCATCTCGAGCGGGTCGAGCAGCGGAATGCGGGCCTGCGCGGCCAGCGTATCGGCGCGGCCGTCGGCGGTAAAGCCGCCGCCCGGGCCCGGCACGCTGATGCCGTCCGGGTTGTCCAGCAGGTCGGCGTAGGGCGGGGTCACGTCCTTGTAGCGCAGCGAAGGCACGGCGCGCAGGCCGGCCTGGTCCATGTGCGCGCCGCCGAGCTGCACTGAAGGATCGTTGGCCGGCGCATGCGCATGCGCCGGGTCGTGGCAACTGGCACACGACATTGCACCGGAGCCCGAGAGATTCTTGTCGAAGAACATCTTCTGGCCCACCTGCGCCGCAAGGCTCAACGTGCTGGACGGCGCGGGCGCCGCCATCGGCGATGCGGCTGCGGATACGCCCGCCGTGGCGGCCGTGGCCGTGCCCGGCAACGCGGCGGCAGGGCCACTGCCGCCACTGCCGCCACTGCCGCCGCATGCGGCGACGAGCATCGCGCCTGCGATGCCGGCCGCACCGAGTGCCTTCATTGTTTCAGCGACCAGACGTTCAGCTGGTTGGCATCCGGCCCCACCTGCGCCGTGGTCGACACGTCGCCCGACTGCTTCTGCGTGTAGCCCGCCGGGATCACGAAGGCGTGGTTGATGGGCCGCACACTGTCGAAGTGCGTGTCCGCGCTGCCGGCGTATTCCGGCAGGTTCATGATGTTCTCGGCAATGAAGGCCTCGGTGTACTTAGAGCGGTTCATGTACGAGCCATCGACCACCGGGTCGGCCAGCTGGAACATGTCCTGCAGCGTGCGCACGAACGAGAAATGGCTGTAGGCATCGCTGTCGGAAACGCCCTTGGGTGCGTTGGCCTGGTTGGTCAGGATGCCGAAGATGCTCTCGCCGTGGCCGCGGTTGCCCTTGGTGTAGTTGTTGATGGTCGCGTCCACCGACCAGGTGCCGTCCGCGTTCTGCTTGATCGGATTGGCGACCGCGCTGTTCGACACGTTCCAGCCGCAGCAGGAATTGAAGCCGCTGGTGGCGCTGCCTTCGTCGAACATCAGCACGATGGCCACGCGCTTCTGCGGGTTCTGCCACAGCGGTGAAGCCTGGATGCGCTTCACCGTGAAGTCGACGTAGTTGTCCCCGCGCGTGATGATCGGCGAGACGGCGGTGGTGGCCACGTTGTTCGGCACGCTGCTGCAGTCGCTCGCCGTGCCGACACCGCCCGCGCCCTTCACGCTGATGCCGTGCATGTCGTCGCACTGGTCGGGCACCACGAAGTTCAGGTTGCCGACGTTGCCGCTGGCCAGGTCCGTGCCGAGCTGGTCGTAGTCGTAGTTGGCGGGAATGGCGTAGTCGGTGCTGTTCTTCAGCGCGGCATCCCACTGGCCCCCGCCCATGGTGCGGTTGCTGTACTTCCATTCGGGCGCACTGCGCACGTTCTGGTAGGCCATGCCCGGGTGGTGCTTGGTCTTGTACAGGCCCCCGGGCAGTGGCAGTGTCAGCGTGGCGTCGCCGATGGCCGTGGTGTTGCCGCCCAGCGTGCCCGGCGCATAGACGTTGTCCTTGGCGGTGACGGCTGCATCGGCCACGCTGTCGGTGCGGAAGTCCTGCCCCGGGTTCATCGACTCGCTGTACGTGCGCCAGGTCAGGCCGGCACTCGTCATCGCATTGAACAGGTTGGGCTTGCCGGCAATGTTGTGGTTCACCGCGGCGGCCTGCGTGCAGGTGGCCGCGAACGGCGACTTGGCCAGGCCCGGCTGCGTGTTGTCCGGCACCGGCAGGTCTTGCACGGCATTGGCGCCAGTGGCGTCGCAGTTCCACTGGCTGTCGTCGGTAATGCCCCAGTCGTCCGCACCGCCCAGCGCCGTGTAGTTGGGTTCGCTCGGGTTGCCCGTGGCGTAGTAGCTCACCAGCTGGTTGCCGGCCTTCAGGTAGCCGTTGATCTTCGGCGCGTATGCCGAGTTCAGGATCGACATCGTGGCCTTGTTCTCCAGCATCACGATGAAGATGTTGTCGTAGCGCGGAATGCCTTCCACGTTGAAGGCGGCCTGCTGCGACTGCAGGAAGGTGATGGGCTTGCGGTTGTCCACCACGCTGGCCGTGGCCGTGGTCACGCCGGCCATGCCAGTGATGCGCGGGTCGCCGCCTGGGTTGGCCAGCGCATCGGGAAACTTGTCGCCGCGGTCCAGCTTGGTGGTGGCGTAGGCGAAGCGGTTGTTCAGCGCATTGGCTTCGTTGAGCAGGGCGGTCTGCACAGCGCCGCCGGCGGCGTTGACGTCGCCAAGCACCGACGCGACGGGCACGCCAAGGCGTGTGGCCAGGTTCTGCTTCTCGACCGCATAGCTGGTGCCGTTGGCCTCGACCAGCCGCGCCACTTCGGACGACAGCGGGCTCACCACCACGGCCGTGCCTTGCTCCTGCACCTGGTCGAGCATGACGCGCAGCACTTCGCGCGTGGGCACGTTGGCGTTGGTCGCGGTGTTTTTGGCGTTGGTGCCGATGTCCGCAATGAGTGCAGAAGGACCGGAGAGCGCCAGGCTGAACTTGCCGTTGGCATCCGTCACCGCCGCAGGTTCGCCGGCGTCGCAGCGGCCGTTTCCGTTGGCGTCGACGCAAACAGTGGCGCCGGCGTAGTAGCCGGCGGCGATCACCGGATCGGTGCTGCTGCCGGGCTTGAACGCGCTGGCCGTAAGCACGCCGCTGAAGGTGGTGTCGCCCGGCCCCGCGGCCGGTTGGCTCGTGCCGGGCTGGTTTGCGGGTGGCAGAAACGCGAACTGGCCTGTGCCGTTGTCGCCGCCTCCGCACGCGGCCAGCAGCGATGCTGCGAGCACGGTGAGGGTGGGGTACAGCAAGCCGGATCTGATGGTTGGAGTGGCTTTATTCAATTCGTTCTTTCGACGTGGAGGGGCATGACGCAGCGCGGCGCAGAGTGCGTCGGCACTGAGGACCGCGAACGAATCTAGGTTTGCCCTGTGTCAGTCAAAAGGCAGAAAACTTAGGTGCGAATTAGGGAGGCGCAATGCTCGAACGAGCATGGAAGGACACGAACTGTCCAAGAGATGGGTAGGCCATCCGCGCCATGATCCCTACTGCGGGGTAGACAAATCGCGTGACGTTCTCGTAACTTTTGTATATATTTGACAAAAAGATACAAATGGTGCGTTCTCTGGGTGTTGCACTGCAGCACACAGAGCCAACCGGTCAGCGGAACGACGGGAGTCGAATCCAATGTCATTGTCCGTATGGGTAAGGATTCGCCTGCCGCTGATGATTCTCGCGGCCGGCGCAGTGCTGTCGATCGTCCTCGGCCTCTCGGCCCGCCAGGAGATCAACCGCAGTGCCCAGGCGCGCTTCGACGCAACCGCCTTCGATCTGGCTCGCAAGGTCGAGGCCCGCTTCGACGACTACATCGCCGTGCTGATCGGCCTGCGTGCGCGGTTCAATACTTCCGAGCCCGTGACGCGGAGCGACTTCACCGACTACGTTGCGGGGCTCAACCTGGCCAGCGCCTACCCCGGTTTCCAGGCCGTCAACTATGCGCCCCGGGTTTTGGCCGGCGACAGGCAGGCCTTCGAGCAACAGGTCCGCGGGGATGCGGGCCTCAGCGAAGGCCCTGCCTCCGGCTTTGCCATCAAGCCCCCCGGTGAGCGGGACACCTACTACCCGCTGGTCTTCATCGAGCCGCGGGCCGGAAACGAGAAGCTGATCGGCAATGACCTGGGCGCGATGCCCGACAGGGGAGACGCACTCGAGCAGGGGCGCGACACCGGTGGCCTCGTCATGTCCGGCCGCAAGGTCCGCATCGCAGGCCGCGAGTCCGACATCGGATTGGCGATGCGCCTGCCGGTCTATAAGCCGCGGCAACCGCTCGACACGCTCGAGCAGCGGCGCAGCGCCTACATGGGTTCGGTCGGCGCGGGCTTCAGCGTCGCGGGAATGCTGAGCGATGTGGTGGGTGCCACTTCCGCTAGGACATTCCGGTTGCGCCTGATCGACGCGGGGCGCGGCCAGGGGGCGATCGGAACACGCGTGGAGACCCGCTTCGTCACGCCAACCGCGTTCGGCGAGCGGCAGCTCATGTTCGACAGCGCCGCGCACGACACGCCGGGCTCTGCACCGGCGCGCAGCCTGGAGCGCATGCTCGGCTTCGAGCTGGGCGGCCACTCGTGGCTTGTGGAAGTCGCCCAGGACGAAAACCAGGTGCTGGGTGCGCTCGACAAGGCCACACCGTGGCTCATCGTCTTTGGCGGGCTGGGCGCCAGCATGCTGCTTGCGGGCATCGTCTTTTCGTTGACCACTGCACGCAGCCGGGCCCAGGTCCTTGCGGACGAGATGACCGTTCATCTGCGCAGCAGCGAGCGGCAACTGGAGGAGGCGCAGCACCTGGCAAGCCTGGGCAGCTGGCTCCTCGATCCCGAAACCGGAGCCCTGCAATGCTCCGATGAAGCCCTGCGCATCCTGGGCTTCGATACGGGCCCCTTGCGGCCGGTTCTCCCCGCGCTGCTCTTGCGTGTTCCGGCCGCGGAACGCGCGGCGGTCGAACAGCAGATTGCACGGGCCGCCCAGTCCATGGAGCGCAGTGAATTCGAGCACCGCCTGTGCCTGCCCGACGGCACCGAACGCTGGCTCCACGTCATCGCCCAGTCCGTTGAAGAAGACGGAAAGACGCTGGTGCGCGGCACCGTGCGCGACGCCACGCGGCCACGCAAGGATGCCTTGCGCCAGCAGCTCGAATACAAGATAGCGCGGCTGCTTGCCGGCGACGGCCGGGCCGAGACGGTGATCACGCAAGCACTCGAAGCCATCTGCACCGACCTGCGCTGGGACTGCGGCGCGCTGTGGGGCATTGGAGAAGACAGCGTGGTTCGCTGCACCGCCGCCTGGCATGCCGACGACATCCCTCCGGCCGTGCGGCAATTCGCCTCCGACAGCCGGGCGCTCGAATACCGGCCCGACGAAGGCTCGCTCGGCCGCGCCTGGGGAACCGGCGGCATCGTGCAGACTGACGTGACCACTGCTCCGGCCGACTTTGCGCGCGATGTATCGGCCGCGCAGGCCGGCCTGACTTTCGGCATCGTCGTGCCGATGGTCATTACCAGTTCGACTACCGCGCTGGAACTCTTTTGCTCCAACACGTACGTTGTCGATACCGAGACGCTGGAATCGCTGCGCGTCATCGCACTGCAGATCGCGCAGTACAAGCAGCGCAAGCTGGCGGAGAGAAGCCTTCGCTTCATGGCCAGCCACGACGAGCTCACCGGGTTGTTCAACCGCGCGGCGCTGCAGCATGAGCTTGCTCGCGCCATCAAGCGCAGCAACCGGCACCAGAAGCAGTTTGCCGTGATATTCATCGATCTCGATCGCTTCAAGCAGATCAACGACACGCTCGGCCACGGCGTGGGCGACGAGATGATCAAGATCTGCGGCGAGCGCCTCACCGCACTGCTGCGCGAGGCCGACGTGGTGGCGCGCTTTGGCGGCGATGAATTTGTGCTGCTTCTGGAGAACCTTTCCAGCGCCAACGATGCCGCGGTGCTTGCCGAGAAAGTGCTGGCCTGTTGCGCAGAGCCTTTCCACATTGCAGGCCGCGAGTTGCACGTGACCGCCAGTGTGGGCGTGAGCGTCTACCCGGAGAACGGCGCTGACGCGGAGGCGCTGCTGAAAAACGCCGACACGGCCATGTACCGCGCCAAGGAAAGAGGCCGCAACACCTACCGGTTCTACGCCGCCAAGATGAATGCGCAGAGCACCGAACAACTCATGCTGGAAAGCGCGCTGCGCCATGCCCTGGAGCGCGGCGAGCTGGAGATGCACTACCAGCCCAAGATGGACCTGCAGACCCGGAACATCGTGGGCGTGGAGGCGCTGATGCGCTGGCACCATCCCATCCTGGGCATGATCCCGCCGGTGCAGTTCATTCCGATCGCCGAGGAAATCGGCTTGATCGTCTCGCTGGGCAAGTGGTCGCTGGAGAGGGCCTGCGCCGATTCGCGCTCATGGCAGAAGTTCGGCTTGCCGGGGGTGCTGATGAGCGTCAACCTGTCGCCGCGCCAGTTCGAAAGCCGCACGCTCATTGCCGACATACGCGCCGTTCTGCAAGCGTCGGGCCTGGAGCCCTCGCTGCTGGAACTGGAAGTGACCGAAGGCGCGGTGATGGCCAACCCCGAGCGCGCAGCAGAGTTGCTCCGGACCATTCGCGACATGGGCGTCGGACTTGCCATCGACGATTTCGGAACCGGCTATTCCTCGCTCTCTTACCTGAAGCACTTTCCGCTCTCGACCGTCAAGATCGACCGTTCCTTCATCAACGACCTTTCGCAGGACGCCGACGCACGGGCGCTCATCGACGGCATCATCACCCTGGGCCACGGGCTGCGAATGAAGGTGGTGGCCGAGGGCGTCGAGACCGAGGCCCAGTTCGACTATTTGCGCAGCCGCGGCTGCGACGAGGCCCAGGGCTACTGGCTATGCAGGCCCGTGCCCGCCGACGAGGTTCGCAATTTCATGGCGCGTCACCTGCGCAACCAATTTGCTCCATCGGTCGCGGCCTGACAGCCGAACCTTTGAAGCAACGTTACCGGGCACGTTCGCTCGGACATTGCAGCAACTCCACAGGAGCATTCATTCATGACTCATTCGGCCCAACGCAAGACACTCGACCAGACCATCGCCGCCATAGAGGCGCTCGACCTCACGCCCATCAAGTTCAAGGCATGCCGCGGGGAAGACGGCTACGGCTGGTCCCCAAGCTACGCAAACCAGATGGAGGTGGCCTACAAGCGCTACCTGATATTGCACGCCAAGCACCCCGACCTGACGCTCGCCCCCGAGCAGGACGTGGACCGGTTCTGGCACATGCACATTCTCGATACGAGGAAGTACGCTGCTGATTGCGAAACTACTTTTGGCTATTTCCTGCATCACTTTCCGTACCTTGGCTTGCGCGGCGAGGACGATGCGAAGGCGCTGCAAGCTGCTTTCGAAGAGATGCAGCGGTTGACGGCTGAGGAGTTTGGGGAGGCTACGCCTCAACGTGGAAAGGGCAAGGATTCGGCAGCGTGGTGTTCGCTTGAGGCGGGCAAACCGGCGGCGGCTTGGTGTTCGTTGGAGGCGGGTAAGTCAGCGGCTGCTTGGTGTTCGCTTGAGGCGGGTAAGTCAGCGGCTGCTTGGTGTTCGCTTGAGGCGGGTAAGTCAGCGGCTGCTTGGTGTTCGCTTGAGGCGGATAAACCAGCTGCCGCGTGGTGTTCGCTTGAGGCTGGCAAGCCGACGGCTGCCTGGTGCTCGCTTGAGGCGGACAAGCCTGCAGCTGCATGGTGTTCGTTGCAGGCTGGTGCTTCGACGAGGCCCTCGACGAAGGTCGGCCCGTCCGGGGCGGCAGCTTCGCGAGAAGCTTCCATTCCAGGGTGAATGATAGGGGTGTGCCGGGGGGAATGAGTCGCTGGTCTGCTGCGTTCCCCTTTGCAACCCCGCCGTCGAAACCACGGTGTCGAAGGTCTGTTATGCAGCGATTGCGGCCTCTCGATCTCGGTCACCAAGTCACGGTTTCAACGCACCACAATCATTGATGCGCCGGGCCAAATGCATCGCGGCCAACCGATACCGAGAGTAATACCGACATTCACGAGGTGACTCAGAAACATCTCGTGTCGCACCGGGTCGTAAATTCTTCGAACTCTGTCGGGTGATGGCATCATCCGCCAACTTGTTAGCGGACGCCACTTGAGATGCAGTTTGTTGGTCACGGCCCCGATATTCCCGAACGGCTCTTGCAGGCCCACGAAGAGGGACGTGTAGTGTTCTTCTGCGGTGCGGGCATTTCTTACCCAGCGCGGCTACCCGGCTTTTCCGGTCTAGTGGACAGGCTCTACCAAGCCCTTTCGGTCACGCCCAATCTGGTACAGCAATCTGCGATCAAGGCCGGGCAGTTCGACACCGCCATTGGTCTGTTGGAAGCAGATGTCGTCGGTGGCCGAGGAACAGTGCGCAGTGAACTGGCGACGATCCTCATGCCCAACCTCACGGCCCCGAACGCGACAGCCACACACGAGGCCCTGTTGATGTTGGCGCAGAACCGCGACGGCCGCACTCGGCTTATTACCACGAACTTTGATCGCCTGTTCGAGGAAGTCAGGGCGGCGAAATCGCTGTCGTTTCCAGACTTCAAGGCTCCTTTACTCCCCATGCCGAAAGCCCGATGGGACGGCCTGGTGTATCTGCACGGCCTGTTACCCGTCGTGGCAACGGCAGGCGATCTGGATCGACTGGTGGTTTCCAGCGGCGACTTTGGGCTGGCTTATCTGACAGAGCGCTGGGCCGCACGCTTCGTGAGTGAACTGTTTCGCAACTTCACCGTCTGCTTCGTCGGATACAGCATCAACGATCCTGTGTTGCGCTACATGATGGATGCTCTGGCCGCAGACCGTCTGATGGGGGAAAGTCCACAGGAGGTGTTCGCTTTCGGCAGCTATTCCGAAGGGAAGGAAATCGCTAGTTCCGGCGAATGGCAGGCGAAGAACGTCACGCCCATTCTTTATCGCGATGACAACCATCACGGCTATCTACATGAGACCCTGCGTGCTTGGGCCGACACTTACCGTGACGGCGTGCGCGGTAAGGAACGTATCGTCGTTGAGTGCGCTATCGCCCGTCCGCTGGCAAGTACGACGCAGGACGATTTCGTCGGGCGGATGTTGTGGGCGTTGAATGATCCGGGTGGCTTGCCTGCGAAGCGGTTCGCGGAACTCGACCCAGTGCCGTCACTGGACTGGCTGGAGCCGTTGAGTCAGGAACTGTACCGTCACGGCGATTTGGGGAGATTCGGCGTTCCGCCCCAAGTTGCCGTGGACGACAGGCTTTCCTACAGCCTGACCAGCAGGCCAGCGCCGTATCCGCTCGCGCCTTGGATGGCGCTTGTCAATGCGGGCCCTCGCAACATCCGCTGGGATGCCGTGATGTTCCAATTGGCTCGTTGGCTGCTGCGCCACCTTGACGACGCGAAGCTGTTGATCTGGCTGATCAAGCGAGGCGGCCAACTGCACGACCAATTGATCTGGTTGATCGAACGCCGGCTCGACGAGCTGGATAAGCTCGCCAACTGTGGCAACACCACCGAGTTGGCTCGCATTCGAGCGAATGCACCCAATGCCATTCCCCGTCCGGCAATGCGAACGCTCTGGCGTTTGCTGCTCAACGGGCATGTGAGATCTGGGCTACGCGACCTAAGCCTTTATCGTTGGCGCGATCAGTTCGAGCGCGATGGGCTGACTGCCACCATGCGCTTGGCTCTTCGGGAAGTATTGACACCTTGCCTGTCATTGCGGGAGCCATTCCGCTGGTCCGATGCAGACGATGACGATGACGATGTCGATGAAGGACAGAATCGCATTAAGAACATCGTGGAATGGGAAATAGTGCTGGCGTCGGATCACGTCCATTCAGGCCTGCGCGACATGCCCAAAAATGAACAATGGACGGCAGCACTGCCGGACCTGTTGGACGACTTCAGCGCCTTATTACGCGATGCGCTCGACTTGATGCGTGAACTTGGTGGTGTGGATAGCAAGAACGATCATTCGTATATTCATCGACCTTCGATTTCAGATCACTCGCAAAACGAGGATTTCCACGACTGGACGGCGCTGATTGAATTGTCCCGCGATGCGTGGTTAGCCACGGCGGCGAAGTCGCCGGTACGGGCGCGCATCGTGGCCGAGACCTGGGCGCACGGGGCGTATCCGGTATTGCGACGCCTCGCGCTATTTGCAGCCGCCCAAGGGCGTGTCATTTCACTTCGGCAAGCTCTAGACTGGGTGTTGGCGGATGAGCGGCGGTGGCTCTGGTCTGAGGAGACCAGACGCGAAACCATGCGCCTGCTGGCTTCTTTGGCACCCCAACTGAATGCGGCGATGCTGGCCGAACTGGAGCAGGCAATTCTGTCCGGGCCGCCCCGCGATCTGTACCGCGACGATATCGAGCCCGATGCTTGGAACAACATCGTTGATCACGGAGTGTGGCTGCGGCTTGCGAAAATGAACCAAGCAGGTGCAACCTTCAGCGAAGCGGGACAGTCACGGCTTCATGCTCTCTCAGCACAGAACCTTTGGCAGCTTGCAACGGATGAGAGTGACGAATTTCCCATGTGGATGGGAGGCGGCTGGGTCGGCGAGCGCGATCCGTGGAAGCCATTTACTCCTATTCCGCGCACGAGGCGTGGTGTTCTGAACTATCTGTTGGCGCATCCCACTTTAGAAGACTCGCAGCAGGATGACTGGCGCAAGCTGTGCTCGGAGATGTTTCAGGCAACGGCCTACGCGTTATGCAAGCTCGCGCAGCAGAACAATTGGCCCGTCGAACGCTGGCGCGATGCGCTGCAAGCCTGGGCAGAAGAAGCGCTGCGTGACCGTTCATGGCGATTCATGGCTCCAGCTATTCTCGGCGCCCCTGACGACTTGGTCCAAGCCTTGTCCCATGGCATCAGTTCGTGGCTACGAGCTGTGGCGAAAACCTTCAACGGTCATGAAGACCACTTCCTGACGCTTGCTCGGCGCATATTGGACTTGGATTTCAAGGACGATGGCGACACTGACGATCCGGTCTTCCGCTCCATCAATCATCCCGTTGGCCATGTTACGCAGGCATTGCTGGATTGGTGGTATCGCCAAGAACTAAACGACGGGCAAGGACTGCCGGAACTCATCAAGCCCATCTTCACGGAGCTTTGCGATACGCAGGTCGCCAAATTCAAGCACGGTCGGGTATTGCTGGCGGCCCATGCCCTCTCGTTGTTCAGGGTGGACAAGACGTGGTCGGAGCAGAACCTCCTACCACTGCTTGAATGGAATCAGTCTGAGACCGAGGCACAGGCGGCGTGGGAAGGCTTCCTTTGGTCGCCAAGGCTGTATCGCCCGTTGATGGAAGCGATCAAGCCCGCCTTTCTCAACACGGTGAATCACTATGCGCAGTTGGGCAAGCACAATGAGCAGTTCGCCACGTTACTAACATTCGCAGCGCTCGATCCCGGCGACACTTTCACCATAGCGCAACTGGCCACTGCCATCCGCGCACTTCCTGCTGATGGTCTGCGCAAATCGGCTCAAGCCCTAGTGCGGGCGCTGGAGGGCGCAGGCGACCAGCGCGAAGACTACTGGAAGAATCGGGTCTTGCCGTTTTGGGAAAAGATCTGGCCGAAATCTAACGATCAGGCATCGAGCGCTAGCGCCGAATCGTTGGCTCGCCTGTGCGTTGCGGCAGGAGGTCAATTCCCATCAGCGATGGCTGCGATCGGAAACTGGTTGCGCGTGGTTCAGCATCCCCATTACGTGATTCATCGATTGCAGGAGTCTGGCCTATCCGCCCGTTTTCCAGTAGACGCCCTGCGGCTGCTATTTATCATCCTGGGCGATCAAGCATCTTGGCTATCACCGGAGCTGCACCAATGCCTTGATGCCATTGGCCAAGCAGCACCGGACTTACTTCAGGATCGTAGATTCATGAGGCTGGATGAATTGGCGAGGAGGGTTGGGGCATGACGGCGAGTGGCGGGATGAGACGTGATGGGTCGGTGCAGCGAATCACTTCGGACGCATGAAGTCGATTGCGAACTGCCATCGGCCGGCCGCCGTCGGGCACCTGTCAGTCTCGCGGAGATACCTCGACACATGGCTGAGCTCGTGCAAGGGCCCCGATAACCACTGCTTCATCCCGTCGCCGCTGCTGCTCGCGGCAGGAAAAGTGCAGGTTCTGATAGATGATCGTCTTGCCTGTGCGGCACAGCACCGGAAGAACTTCGCCTGAAAGCACACGAGGCAGCCAGTAAAACTTCGGGTTCTTGCGAAGCTGCCGCATGGCGTCCGCGCAGAGGAAGACATTGCGCGGCTGGCCATCGCGCATGAGTGCGTACAGTCGATCGAGGTGCCCTTCGTCTAGATCGTCGGGATCAAGCTTGCTCGCGCCAACGGTGGGAACGTGCAGCAGTTCCACGAAGGACACGCCAGGTGCATCCTGCGGCGTGAATCCGATGCTCGCGAAGTTTCGGTGATAGGGTACGCCGCCGCTGCGCCGGTCGCCTACGTAATCCCGGTGCAGGAATGGGTGGTGCACGCCATGGCGCTGCCAGAAGCTCACGCCGTCGGCGTGGTACTCCTTGATCAGGGCGAAGGATGCACTCTGCTCCACGCCCGGCGAGTAGTTCGCATCCAGTCCCACGAAGACGAAGTGCGCCTTCTCCGGTTCCGCGCCTTGGTATGGCTTCGCGCGGAACAGAGCGTGCAGTGCAAGACTGGGATGAGACTCATACATCCCATGCAGGGTAATGCGCTGTTATGCGACGGGCAATAGCGCTCTATGGCTGGACTGGCTGTAGTCGTCCCGCTGACGAGCGGAAGACCGTGTCAGGTTGCTCCCCTCACCGCTGCGGCATATCCTTAACCGAATACCCCAAACTAACAGTCGCATCCTCCGGAATCCCAGGCATCGTCGCATTCCAAGCCGCCCAATCCACCCGCATTGCAGCCAACCGCTCCGGCTCCTTCTTCCCCAGGTTCGCCCGCTCGCGCTCATCGGCCGGAATGTTGAACAGGTACTCGTTTCCATCCACCTTCAGGTACTTCCAGTCCCCATCGCGCATGGCCTCCTGCCCGCGATGGTTCATGCGCCAGTGCAGCGGCCTTCGGAAGCTGTGTTTCGCATCCTTCAGCACGGGCATCAGCGACACGCCGTCGAGCGGGTAGGCCGCATCGGCCTGCACGCCCGCGGCGTCGAGCATGGTGGCGGACCAGTCCATGGTCATGCACAGCTGCTTGCTCTCGCCGCCCTTGGCAATCACCGCGGGCCAGTGCGCAATCCATGGCACGCGGATGCCGCCTTCGGTCAAGTCCATCTTGCCGCCGACGAGCGGCCAGTTGTCGGAGAAGCGTTCGCCGCCGTTGTCGCTGGTGAACACCACCAGCGTGTCGTCGGCCATGCCGTGCTTTTGCAGCGCAGCCATGATCCAGCCGATGCCTTCGTCCATGTGATGGATCATGCGGCGGTACACGTGGATGTTGCCGCCGGCCAGGTCGAAGAGGTTGTCCTTCACCAGCGGCGCCTTTTCGGCGTCGTCGCGCGTTTCCCAGGGCCAGTGGGGGGCGGTGTAGTGCAGGCTCAGGAAAAAGGGCGCTTCCTCTTCCTTCTTCTGGCGTTCGGCCATGCGGTCCACGTAGTCGACCGCGCGTTTTGAAAGAATGTCGGTCAGGTAGCCGTCTTCCTGCTTGTCCTCTTCGCCAAACCACAGGTCGTGGCTGCCGGTGGAGTCGCAGTGGGTGAAGTAGTCGACGCCGCCCGACATGGGGCCGAAGAACTCGTCATACCCGGAGCGCAGCGGGCCGAAGCTGGGCGGGTAGCCCAGGTGCCATTTGCCGATGAGCGCGGTCTGGTAGCCGCCGGCCTTCAGCAGCGACGGCAGCGTGGGGTGGTCGGTGGGCAGGCCGAGCGTGGTGCTGCCGCGGCTGCTGCTCCTGATGGGTTCCTCGGCCGCGCCGCGCAGCCGGTATTGGTAGCGCGCGGTGATCATTGCAAAGCGCGTGGGCGAGCACACGGGCGAGTTCGAATAGCCCTGGGTGAGCTTCAGGCCGTTGGCGGCCAGGCCGTCGAGCACGGGCGACACGGGGCCGAAAGCGGCATCGCGGCCGCCGTAGCAGCCCAGGTCTGCGTAGCCGAGGTCGTCGGCCACGATGAAGATGATGTTGGGTCTTTTCATGGCACTGCTGCGTTCATCAGGGCTGGTAGCCCGACTTCTGCACCACGGGCGCCCATTGCGCCTTGTAGGCCTTGAGCATTGCCGCGGTCTGCGCCTGCGTGCTCACCACCGGCGTCATGCCGGCGTCCTTGAACTTGCGTTGGGTGTCGGGGTCTTGCATGACTTCGCGGATCAGGTTGGACAGGCGCTCGATCTTCTCCTTGGGCATGCTGGCGGGCGCGAAGAAGGTGTTCCAGCCGGTGGCGGCCAGGTCGAGGCCGGCTTCCTTGAAGGTCGGGATGTTGGGCGCAAAGGGCGAGCGCTTGGCGCCCGAGAGCGCGAGGATGCGCAGCTTGCCGGCGTTGTGCTGCGGCAGCACCACGTCTTCGGTGTCGACGGAAATCGGCACTTGGCCGCCGATCAGATCATTGAGCAGCGGGGCCGAGCCGCGGTAGCCGATGATCTGCGTTTGCACCTTGGCCTTCTCGCCCACCATGAGGCCGAAGAAGTGCGGCAGGCTGCCGGTGGCGGGCACGCCCACGTTGGCCTGGTTCGGGTTGGCGCGCATCCACGCCAGCAGATGATTCAGTTCGCGCACGGGCAGGGTGGGCGAGACCGACAGCGCAAAGTCGTAGGCGTTGACGTGCGACACGGGCACGAAGTCGCGCTCGGGGTCGTAGTTGTTGTCCTTGAAGACCAGCGGCGCCACCACCATCACGGCGGGGTTGGCGAGCATCAGCACGTTCTGGCTGGCCGGCGTGGCCTTGACCTGCTGGGCAGCCAGGCGGCCGCCCGCGCCGGGCTTGTTCTCGACGATGACCGGCACGCCGAGCTGTGCGCCGAGCTTGTCGCCGACGATGCGCGCCACGCGATCGGTGGCGCCGCCGGGCGCGTAGCCGACCACGACGTGCAGCGGGCTGTCGAGCGCCTGCGCGGCCGCGGTGGTGGCCATGGTGGCGATGGATGCCATGAAGCCGGCTGCGGCAAGCAGCGTGGCCAGGTGGCGGGTGATGGGGGTGTTCTTCAGCATGATGGGGTTCCTCCTCGTTCAGTCATTCGTTTCAATTCATTCATTCATTCATTCGGCCGTCGGTTCGATCACTCAATCGTTGGCCTGGAAATTCACGGCCTTCATGATGCCCGCCCAGCGCGCGGTGTCCTCGCGCATGGTCTTCAGCAACGCCTCGCTGTTGTCGCCCACGGGGTACATGCCGTTCTGCAGCAGCTGCTGGCGCACCTCGCGCGTGTTGACGGCGCGGGTGAACTCGGCGCGCAGCTTGTCGATGACGGGCTGCGGCGTCTTCAACGGGGCATAGTAGGCAAACCAGGCGGTGGCCACCACGTCCTTGTAGCCGCTCTCGGCAAAGCAGGGAAGGTTGGGCATGAGCGGCGAGCGCTTTTCTCCGCTGGTTGCCAGCACCTTCACGCGGCCCGAAGGCAGCAGCTGCTGCGCGCCGCCGATGGTGTCGAAATACACCGGCACGGAGCCGCCCATCACGTCCTGCCGCGCCGGCGTGGAGCCGCGGTAAGGCACGTGCACCATCTTGAGCCCGGCGGCGCGGTTGAGCATTTCGCCCAGAAAGTGCGAAGGCGTTCCCGCGCCGTAGGAGGCAAAGCTGAGCTTGTCGCCCTGCGCCTTGGCCCAGGCGATGAAATCGGCCAGCGTGTTGGCCGGCACGTCCTTATGGACGACCAACGCCAGCTCGAAGCGCGCCGCGTTGATGATGGGCACAAAGTCCTTGATCGGGTCGTACGAAAGCTGGCGGTATGCGCTCGGGAACATGGTCATCATGCTGGCGGTTCCCAGCAGCAGCGTGCGCCCGTCGGGCGGCGCCGTCTTGACCGCTTCCACTGCAATGCGGCCTGCCGCGCCCGATCGGTTGTCGACGATGAGCGGGCCCAGCGTCTCGCGCACCTGCTCGGCAATAGCGCGCGTCAGCACGTCCTGCGTGCCGCCGGCGGGCACGCCGATCAGCACCTTGATCGGCTGGCCCCGCGTAAACCCCTGCGCGTGCGCGGGGAGGGCGAGCGGCGCCAGGGCGAGCCCGCCCAGCGCGGCAAGCACGCGGCGGCGGTCGATGTCGGATGTGGTCATGGTGGCGTCTCCGGGGTCTTGTGGGTGCACGGCGTTCGATCCCGAACGACTGTAGAGACGCTACAGTCGATTGATCTAATCAACCATCCCCCGGACTAACCCCATGCCCGCGCCGCGCCGCCCTTTGGACGACCTGCTGCTGTACCGGCTGTCGCGGCTCGTCGGGGTAGCGGGCGGCATGGTGATCCGGCTGTGCGAAGGGCGCTTTGGCATCACCCGGCGCGAATGGCGGCTGATCGCGGTGCTGGCGAGCCGCGGCGAGCTGGGCTCCTCCCAGCTGGCCGAGCACGCGCAGCTGGACCGCGCCCGCACCTCCAAGGCGGTCGGTTCGCTGGTGCAAAAGCAGCTGGTCTCGCGCGTGGCCCGCGCGGGCGACCGGCGGCAAGTGCTGCTGTGCCTCACCGAGGCGGGGCATGCACTGTATGAAGAGCTTTTTCCGCTGGTCACCCAAATCAACGCCGAGCTGCTGGGGGTGCTGGGCAAGCAGGACGCGGCGCACCTCGATGACTTCCTGCATCGGCTGCAGGCGCGGGCCGATCGCATGGTGCAGGAGGCCGTGCTGCCCAAGGCCGACCGGGGGCGACACGGCGAGAGTCCAAGCCCGAAGGCCGGCAAGGCGGCATGACGACCCGGCAGCACCCTGCCGCGCCCGAAGCGGGCGGCGCATCGAACGAGCGCCAGCAGATGGTCGATGCCCTGCGCGGCTTCGCGTTGCTTGGCATCCTGCTCGTCAACATCGCGAGCTTCGCGTCCACCTTCTACGGGCTTGGCATTCCTGATCCGATGGCGGTTTCGCTGCCCGACCGCATCGCGTCGTTCGTCCGGGCGTTTGCGTTCGAGACCAAGTTCTACCTGCTGTTCTCGTTTCTCTTCGGCTACAGCTTCACGCTGCAGATGCGGGCGGCGGAGCGCGAGGGCCGGCCCTTCGTGCCGCGCATGGCGCGCCGGCTCATCGGCCTGTTGGTCATCGGGGTGGCGCATGCCGTGCTGCTCTATTACGGCGACATCCTGATGGCGTATGCGGTGCTGGGCACCTTGCTGCTCATGCTGCGCCGGCGCGGGGATCTGCTCCTGGCATGCGCGGCGGTTGCGCTGGTGCTGATCACTTCATTGGCGTGGGCCCGCATCGGGCGCATGTACACGCAGGCCGACATGCAGATGGCGGCGCAGGCGGCGTATGCTGATGCCGAGGCTGCGCTGGCCGCCTACCGCGGCACGGCCGCCTCTGTGATCGCGCAGCATCTGCGCGACCTTTCGCACACCTGGTGGATCACGGCACTGGTTCAGGCGCCGGAGGCGCTGGCCATGTTCTTCGCGGGCCTGATCGCCGGCAAGCGCGGGCTGCTTGCGCGTGTGGAGGCGCACCGCACCCTGCTGCGCCGCATGCTGTGGTGGGGGCTCGGCATCGGCCTGCCGGGCGCGCTGGCCTATGCGCTTCCCACCCTTCGCCTGAACGATGCGGTGCGAGAGCTCCAGGGGCTTGCCGTCACCCTGCTGACGGCGCCGTTTCTTGCCGCGGCGTACGCGGCGGGCATGCTGCTGGTGTTTCAGACCGGAGGCGGCCGCATGCTGGCGCGGATGCTCGCGCCCGCAGGGCGCATGGCGCTGACCAACTACCTGCTGCAATCGGCGGCCTGCGCCTGGATCTTTCTCGCCTACGGCCTGCGGTGGATCGGCGCCATCGGGCCTTTGGCCACCTTCGGCGTGGCGCTGGCGATCTTCGCTGGCAACCTGCTGCTGAGCGCGTGGTGGATGCGCCGCTTTGCCTACGGCCCCGTGGAGTGGCTGCTGCGGGCCTTCACCTATTTGCGGATGCCGCCGATGCGGCGCAGCCGCCGCGGGGCAGGTCAGCGGGACGGCGCGGGTTCCTGAGCCAACAGGTGGTCCGCGCGTGCAGGCTGCATCGCATCGCCCTCGATGCGCATCTTCGGCAGGAACTGCGGGTACTCGCGCTGCATGAAGTCGATGAGCCCTTCGCGCACCTTGCAGCGCAGGTCGAAGGCAAGGCTCGAATTGCCCGCCGTGCAGAGCACGCGGATCTGCATGGTGCGCTCGGTGGCATCGGTCACCTGCAGGTTGAAGAAGCGGCCGTCCCACTCGGGCGCACCCTTCACGATGCGTTCGACCTCTGCGCGCAGCGGCGCCACCGGCATGCCGTAGTCGACATAGACGAAGACGGCGCCCAGCAGCTGCGATGACTTGCGGGTCCAGTTCTGGAACGGCTTTTCGATGAAATACGAGAGCGGCAGAATCAGCCGCCGGTCGTCCCAGATCTTCACCACCACGAAGGTGCCCGTGATCTCCTCGACGCGGCCCCATTCGCCTTCGACCACCAGCACGTCATCGATGCGTATGGGCTGGGCCAGCGCAATCTGCAGGCCCGCAATCAGGTTGCTGAACACCGGCTTGGCCGCCAGGCCTGCCACGATGCCGATCACGCCGGCCGAGGCCAGCAAGCTGGCGCCGACCTGGCGCGCGCCCGGAAACGTCATGAGCATCATCGCGCCGCCGGCCACCAGCACCATCGACATGGCGGTGCGGGCGAGCACGCGCGTCTGCGTGAGCACGCGGCGCGCGTGGAGGTTGTCTTCCACGTCGTAAGGGTGCTGCGCCAGCACGCCGTCCGCGAACCCGCTGATCGCCTTGACCGCAAGCCAGGTGGTGGCGGCAATCAGCAGCAGCCCGTTCAGATGCCGCACGCTGCCGATGAAGCGCAGGTTGTCCGGGGCGGCCTGGAACACGAGCAGCAGCGCCACCAGGGGCAGCACCAGCCGTGCCGCCGACTTGCTGTTGACCACCATCGCATGCAGCGCGGGCGTGGGCCGCGTGACGCGCATCAGCACGAGGCCGCCCACGCGATGGATCAGCAATGCGACAGGAACCCCGACAAAGGCTGCAAGCCAGGTGCCGAACCAGGGGTGGGCAAGAAGCTCTTTGGTCATTGGGCGGTGGCGATCGTGGGTTGTGTCTCTTCCAGGGGTTGAAGGATGCGCGCCGCGTCATCGCGCAGCTGCGTGGCCAGGGCCGTGGCCAGGTCGAGCCGCCGCAGCAGCCAGGGGCTGATGTCGTTCTCGAACGGATCGGGCAGGGGAATCGGGCCGCCCACGGTGGTGGAGCCGGCGCTTTCGGGCAGCGAAGGGCCGGTGGTCGGCGCGGTGCCGATGGCGGCCTCGATGCGCTGCGCCGTGCGTTCGAGCGGGCCTTCGATATCGGCCGGCGTGAGCCGGTCGCGACGCAGCACCAGCATCGACTTGACCGCGCTCAGCTGCGCCAGCAACTGGTAGCTGTGCGCCTGCAGGTGCTCGAGCGGTTCGAGCGGCGGCTGCACCGCGCGCGGCTCGGACAGCGAGCGCTGCGTGGCTTGCACCAGCGCCGAGAGGCTGTCGTAGGCTTCGCGGCGCGCCAGCCGCCATTCGAGCTCGGGGCTGCTGTCGACGGCCTTCAACTGGCCAAGGCCGAGGGCCAGGCGCGCATGCCGCGCCTGCGCGGTGAGCGTGCGCGCCACCAGCGCCGGAATCTGCCCGCGCTCCCATGAGGGCAGCACATAGCAGAAGCCCCAGGCCAGCGCGGCGCCGATCAGCGTGTCGGCAATGCGTTCGAATAGCGCAAAGATGGGCGCCGCGCCCGCATTGAGCATGTGCGCCTGCACCAGGCCCAGCACGGTGGCGGCCACGGCTGTGATCAGGTAGCGCCGCACCGCAAAGCTGTGCGCAATGGCCTGCGCCACCGTGACGATGGCCAGCAGCAGCAGGGGCGACGGATGCGCGGAGAGCAGGCCCACTGCGAGCACGCTGCCCAGCAAGGTGCCGGCCACGCGGCTGTTGCGCCGCTCCAGCGTCTGCGACAGGCTGCCGCGCAGCACCACCACGATGGTCAGCAGGATCCAGTAGTCGTGCGAACCCCAGGGCAGCGACACCGCAACGGCGTAGCCGGCCGCAATGGCCAGCGCCGCGCGAATGGCGTGGCGCAGCGGCGGCGCGTCCCAGCGCCACAGCGTGAGGAAGGGCCGCAGCGACCAATCGGTGGGGCTCACGAACATCTGCCAGTTGGCGCGCACCACGGCCAGGTTGGGCTCGGCGTCGCCGCGCGCCATGGCCGACAGCCGCAGCACCTCGTCGTTGATGTGGCCGATGCGGCTGGCAAGGCCGCGCGCGAGCATGGCGGCGTTCGGACCGGGCAGGCCGTGGCTCGCCACCTCGTCTTCACCCGAAAGATGGATCGACGCGAGCCGCGGCCGCCGGTCGGCCACCGCTTCGGGCTGGCGGCCCATCAGCAGCGCGTCGCCCAGGGCGGTGGTTTCGTCGGCCAGCTCCTCGAGCACGCGGCGCATCTCGATCAGCGCGTCGGCGTGCGCGGGATGGCTCTTGAGCGCGTCCAGGTCGAGCTCGCTCGCAAGCAGCTGGTCGCGCATTTCGAGCACGATCACCAGCATGGCGGCCAGCCGCTGGCGGCGGGGCGTACGCGGCGACTCCAGCACGATGTCGCGCGTGGCCTGCAGCTGGTCGGCCAGCGCGGCCTGTTCGCGCAGCAGCCGTCCCAGCAGGGGTGCGGGAGTTTCGCGGATGTCGCTGGTGTCGTCGCGCGGGTTGAACTGGCCGGCTTCGGTGCGCATCAGCGCGGCCAGCGAATACAACACGTCCGAGACCGACTGCACGCGATAGCGCGTGTTGAGCGCATGGTTGGCCAGCGTGGCCCAGATCACGTAGAGCGCGGCGCCCAGGCCGAATTGCCAGGTGCGCTCGAGCGCCTCGGCCATGCCGCTTGGCGTGGGCGTGGCCATGGAGAAGATCATCGAGAACATCACCGCAATGGCGATGGGGATGCCCCGCTTGCCCCACGCCATCGCCAAGAAGGCGACGAAGGTGGCGGGTACCAGCACCAGGCCAAGCCGGATGGGCGCGGTGTGCAGCAGCTGCACCAGGAAGAACAGCGGCAGGCCAATGAGCGGCGCCGGCAGCATCTGGAAGAACTTGCCGCGGCGCGGGCCGGGCAGGTCCGGCGGGGCCGTGACGATCACGCCCACCGCGGCCGCGGACGCCGCAATGGCGCCCAGCCAAAGGTGCGTGCCGGCCGAGATGACCAGCAGGCCGAGCGCGACGCTGAAGCCGTTGGCGACGTATTGGCTCAGCGCAACACGCAGCGCGGCGCGAAACCGGAGGGCGGCACCGGGCCCCTGCATCACTTGGCGGAAACGTCGCCTTCGGAAGGGCTGCCGTCGGCAGGCGTATCGCGGCGCACGCGCGTGAGCTTGCGCGACACCGGCGCCGCGGGCGCGGCGGCCGGCGCAGGCGCTTCGCCGTCGAGCGGCGCGGCCGCGAGCTCGGGCACGGTGCTGCGAGCGTACAGGTCGACCGATTCGTCGGCACCGGGCCGTGCGGCGGCTGAGACGGCGCGCACGCGGTCGCTGGCGCGCATCTTGTCGTCGATGCCGGCAAACTTGGAGTACTTGGCGAGCAGCGGCACCATCTGGCCGTAGATGCGCGGCGCCCCTGCCAGGCATTCGCGCTGTTCGAGAAAGTCGGGCTCGCCCGTGAAGTTGCCGATCAGGCCGCCGGCCTCGGTCACCAGCAGCGAACCCGCAGCCACGTCCCAGGGGTTGAGGCCGGTCTCGAAGAAGGCGTCGGTGAAGCCGGCCGCCACGTAGGCCAGGTCGAGCGCGGCCGCGCCGGGGCGGCGCAGGCCCGCCATGCGGGGCATCATGTCGGCCATGATGGCCAGGTACTGCTTGAAGTTGTCGCCGCTGCGAAACGGGAAGCCGGTCGACACCAGGCATTCGCTGAGGCGGGTGCGCTTGGAAACGCGGATGCGGCGCTCGTTCAGGTAGGCGCCGCGGCCCTTGGTGGCGGTGAAGAGGTCGTTGCGGCTCGGGTCGTAGATGACCGCTTGCTCGATCTTGCCGCGCACCGACAGCGCGATGGACACGCAGTAGACCGGAAAGCCGTGGATGAAGTTGGTGGTGCCGTCGAGCGGATCGATGATCCAGACGTAGTCCGAATCCTTGGCGCCATGCTGGGTGCCCGATTCTTCGGCCAGGATGCCGTGCCCCGGATACGCGCCAAGCAGCGTTTCGATGATGACCTGCTCGCTGGCGTGATCGACTTCGGTGACGAAGTCGTTGACCTGCTTTTGCGAGATGCGCACGGCCTCGACGTCGAGGGCGGCGCGGTTGATGATCGCGCCGGCGGCGCGTGCGGCCTTGACGGCCACATTGAGCATGGGATGCAGGTTGGGGGACGACATTGGATTGTGAGAAGAACGGCGGGAGGAGCGGCTTGCGCCCCGACGAGCGGCCCGGCGATGCGGGCGGCGAGAATCGGGGATTTTACCGGCTCCGCCCGCTTCGTGCCGCCAAACCCTCCATGCGCACCCGTTTTATCCTGATCCAGACCAGCCATGCCGGCAATGTGGGGGCCGCCGCCCGTGCCATGAAGACCATGGGTTTCGACGACCTGGTGCTGGTGGCGCCGCGCTGGGCCAACGTGCTGCGGCGGGAAGAAACCATCCAGCGCGCGAGCGGCGCGCTGGACGTCCTGAACAACGCCCGCATCGTCGAGACGCTGGACGAAGCCCTCGACGGCATCACCCACCTGTGCGCCACCGCCATGATCCCGCGCGACTTCGGCCCGCCCACGCGCACCCCGCGCGAGCACCTGGAGCCGCTGGCAAAGCAGGACGGCCAGCATGTGGCCTTCCTCTTCGGATCGGAACGCTTCGGCATGCGCAACGAGGACGTCTACCGCTGCAACGTGGCGCTGAGCATTCCCACCGACCCGAAGTTCGGCTCGCTGAACCTCGGCGCCGCCATCCAGGTGATTGCCTACGAATGGCGGCTGGCCTTGGGCGGCTACCAGGTACGCGATGCCACCGCGCCGGTGCAGGCGGCCGATGCAAAGGCAGTGGCCGGCATGCTCGACCACTGGGAACGCTCGCTGGTGGACATCGGCTTTCTCGACCCCCAGGCGCCCAAGAAGCTGATGCCGCGGCTGCAGCAGCTTTTCAACCGCGCCCAGCCGACCCCGGAGGAGATCCACATCCTCCGCGGCATCGCCAAGGCCATGGCGGACGCGGCTAAAACCCCAACGAACGTACGCGAAGACCCCGCGCCTTAGACTGCCCGGCCCTATAGATATAACGACAACAAAGGCAGCGATGTTTTCTCGAATCCGCGCCGACATCCGGTGCATCCTCGAACGCGACCCGGCCGCCCGCAGCGCCTGGGAAGTGATCACGGTCTATCCCGGCTTCCATGCCGTGGTGCTGCACCGCTGGGCGCATGCGTGTTGGACGCACGGATTCAAGTGGCCGGCACGCGCCATCGCGCACTGGGCGCGCTGGCTCACGGGCATCGAGATCCATCCGGCAGCCAAGATCGGCGAGCGGGTGTTCTTCGACCATGCCATGGGCGTTGTGGTGGGCGAAACGGCCGAGATCGGCGACGGCTGCACCATCTACCAGGGCGTGACGCTGGGCGGCACCTCGCTCTACAAGGGTGCCAAGCGGCATCCGACGCTGGGCCGCAACGTGGTGGTGAGCGCGGGTGCCAAGGTGCTGGGCGGGTTTCTCGTCGGCGACGGCGCCAAGATCGGCAGCAACGCGGTGGTCATCAAGCCCGTTCCGGCGGGCGCGACCGCGGTGGGCATTCCCGCGCGCATCATCCCGTCGAAGTCCGGCGAGAGCGCCGACGTGGCCGCGCCGCAAAAGTTTTCCGCCTACGGCATCACGCAGGAAGACGATCCGCTGAGCCAGGCCATGCGGGGCCTTGTCGACAGTGCGGCAAGCCAGGAGCACCAGATCGCGCTGCTGTGGCAGGCCATCGAGAAGCTGTCGGCGCATCCCGGCACCAAGGACTGCGTGCCTTGCGACGCGGCGCGTGACGAGAGCTTCGAGGCGGAGAAGCTCACGCAGCTGATCGGCAAGTAGCCGGGCCCTTCACCCGGGTCGTTTTGCGGCCGCATGCAGTGAGCCGTGTACGTGCCCTGCGTGCTGCCCGAACGGTTCGGCCGCGGGCGCGGCGGTGTCCAGCTCTTGCAGGATGCCGCAGTTCTGCGCCGATTCGGGGCCGCAGCACTGCTGGCGCAGCGCCTTCAGCTGCTTCTCCAGCGTCCTGAGTTCGGCGATGCGTGCGGCCACGTGGCCGATGTGGTCGTCCAGCAGCTGGTTGACCTCGCCGCAATCTTCGCCCGGTGCATCGCGGAATCGCAGCAGGCTGCGGATTTCGTCGAGCGTCATGTCCAGGGAGCGGCAGCGCCGGATGAAGCCCAGCCGCTGCGCATGGTCGTCGTCGTAGATGCGGTAGTTGCCTTCAGTGCGCGCCGGCTCGGGCAGCAACTGCTCCCGCTCGTAGTACCGGATGGTTTCAACCGGTGTGTTCGCGACCTTGGCCAGTTCTCCGATTTTCATGATGCGGCAAGAAACGAAGTGGGCATAGGGCGTTTGACTCTACACCTGCTTCAGGGTTTCCAATGTCCTCATGAAGAACCAGAACGCTCTGAAACCGGTGGTGCCTCATGCACATGGCCATTCGCACGCAGCGGCAGAAACCAGCTGCTGCGGCAACTCCGCGTGCGGCGCAACGGCCCCCGCCTCGATGGTGGATACCGCGGACGTTCCGAAGGGGTCCTTGCTCTTTCGTATTCCCACCATGGATTGCGCCGTGGAGGAGTCCGAGATCCGGCGCGCGCTCGAGCCGGTGCGCGGCATCAGCGGGCTGCGCTTCCGGCTCGGCGAACGCACGATGGCCATCACGGCCGACGACACGGCATTGCCCGATGCGCTCGACGCCATCCGCAAGGCCGGGTTCAAGCCCGAGCCGTTGAATACCGCGGCCGCCGCTTCGCCCGGCGCCACGCGCAACGTGGGCTTCATGACGCCCGAACTGGCGCGGCTGGCCGGCGCGCTGGTGCTGGCCATCGCGGCCGAGGCCATTTCCTTTCTCGCACCGGAGGGCATGGCATTCACGGCGGTGGAGATGGCGCTGGCGCTCGCAGCCATCGCGCTGGCCGGGCTCGACACCTACAAGAAGGGCTTCGCCGCATTGGTGCGCGGCCGCCTGAACATCAATGCCCTGATGGCCGTGGCCGTGACGGGCGCCTTCATCATCGGCCAGTGGCCCGAGGCCGCGATGGTGATGGCGCTCTATGCCATTGCGGAAATGATCGAGGCGCGCGCCGTCGACCGCGCCCGCAACGCCATCCAGGGCCTGCTTGCGCTGGCACCCGAGCAGGCCGAGGTGCGGCAGCCCGACGGCCGCTGGAACACGGTCAGGGCCGACACTGTGGCGCTAGATGCCGTCGTGCGCATCCGCCCCGGCGAGCGCGTGCCGCTGGATGGCATCGTGACGGAGGGCACCAGCACCATCGACCAGGCGCCGGTCACGGGCGAGAGCATTCCGGTCGACAAATCGGTGGGAGACGCGGTGTTCGCGGGCACCATCAACCAGGCCGGGGCGCTGGAGTTCCGCGTCACGGCCGTCGCGGCCAACACCACGTTGGCCCGCATTATCCATGCAGTTGAAGAGGCACAAGGCTCGCGCGCACCCACGCAGCGCTTCGTCGACCGTTTTGCGGCCGTCTACACGCCTGCGGTCTTCGTGCTGGCCATTGCGGTGGCGGTGCTCACGCCGTGGCTCATGGGCTGGACGTGGATGGACGCGGTCTACAAGGCGCTGGTGCTGCTGGTCATCGCATGCCCCTGCGCCCTGGTGATCTCGACGCCCGTGACGGTGGTGAGCGCGCTGGCCTCGGCCGCGCGCCGCGGCATCCTGATCAAGGGCGGCACCTATCTCGAAGAGGCCCGCAAGCTCAAGGCCCTGGCGCTCGACAAGACCGGCACCATCACCGAAGGCAGGCCGAAGCTGGTCGAAGCGAGCCTGCTCGACAAGGCGGCGGACGAAGCCGAAATCTTCGCCATTGCCGCGAGCCTCGCGGGCCGCTCCGACCACCCGGTGTCCAAGGCCATTGCCGAGGGCCTGAAGCGCGAGTCCCGCCCGGTCGGCGACTTCACGGCTTTGCCGGGACGCGGCGTACAGGCCACGCACGAAGGTCGCGGTTATGTGCTGGGCAACCATCGCCTTATCGAAGAACAGAAGCTGTGCAGCCCCGCGCTGGAGACCGAGCTGAAGCGGCACGAGGAAGCGGGGCGCACCGTGACCTTGCTGGCCTCCGGCCATGCAGTGCTGGCGCTGTTCGCGGTGGCCGACACCATCAAGCCTTCCTCGCAGGCGGCCATGGCCGAACTGCGTGCGCTGGGCGTCACGCCGGTGATGCTGACCGGCGACAACGCCGCCACGGCCAGGGCGATCGGCAGCCACGCGGGCATTGACGACGTGCGCGGCAACCTCCTGCCGGAGGAGAAGCTCGATGCCATCAAAGTACTGCAGCAGCGCTACGGCATGGCCGGCATGACCGGCGACGGCATCAACGACGCACCCGCGCTCGCGCAGTCCGACATCGGCTTTGCGATGGGCGGTGCGGGCACCGACACGGCCATGGAGGCGGCCGACGTGGTCATCATGAACGACGACCTGCGGCGCATCCCCGAGACGATTCGCCTTTCGCGCCGCGCGCATTCGGTGCTGTGGCAGAACATCACGCTCGCGCTCGGCATCAAGGCCGTGTTCTTCGTGCTCGCGGTATTCGGCAGCGCCACCATGTGGATGGCCGTGTTCGCCGACATGGGAGCGAGCCTGCTGGTGGTGGCCAACGGGCTGCGGCTGATGCGCACGCCCAAGCGCGCGGCAAGCGACTGACGCTCACCAGCGCGCGGCCCATTTCTCCAGCGGCACGCGCGCGGCATTGCACAGGTAGCTCACCGCGTGATACCAGCCCGCGAGCATCAACAGCTCGATCAATTGCGGCGGGCTCCAGTGAGCGCTCATTTCCGCCCACAGCGCATCGTCGACCTGGCTGGTGTCGTGCAGCTGGTCGACAAGCGACACCAGCAGCCGGTCGCGTGGCGCCAGTTGCGCCAGGTCTTCGTCTGCCGATGCCATCACGCGCCGCTCAATGCCGCTGAAGCCCGCCGCATCGGCGAAGGCCGCGATGTGCACACCCCATTCGTACTCGGCGCCGCAGCGGGCGCAAACGCGCGTGATCACCACCTCGCGGTCGCGCAGGCTGATGGCGGCCTTGCGCCCGAGCAGGTAGCGGCCCAGGCCCAGCGTCCGCTCGGCGAGTTCGGGGTTGATTGCCAGCACACGGAACAGCGCCAGGATGTCCGCCCGGCCGGGCGGGTTCATCCGGTTCAGCAGGTCCGCGGTGGGCTCGGGAAACGGTGCTTCGAGCGGCGGAATGCGTGGCGCGGAAGCGGTGGGCGCAGCGAGGGTTGCCATAGGTCGGTTCCTTCGTAGAATGCGGTTGAAGATTGCTACGTATTTCGTAGCGATCAATGCAGTCTACCGCTTCGAAATGCGTAGCGAAAGAGCGCGCGCCGAACCCTTTTGGGAAGTACAGCCATGACAGACGGTGAATCGCTGCAGCAGCCCGCAGCCGAGCCAGTTTCAAAACGCCCCGTAATGCGGCTTTTGGAGCAATTGGGCCGCAAGGGCACGCTGCGAATCCTCTGGGAGCTACGCGACGGCCTGCCGCAGAGCTTCAGGGCCTTGCGTACGAGCACGGGCGACATGTCGCCCTCGGTGCTGAACGACCGGCTCAAGGAACTGCGCGCGGGCGGCATCGTCGTGCTGGCCGATGCGGGCTACATGCTGAGCGAATCGGGCGGCGAACTCGTCAAGCGTCTGAAGCCGCTCAACCAGTGGGCCGACCGCTGGTTCGAGGTACCTGAACAAAACTAACATCGGGGACTTCGCCGCCCGCACCCGCCCTTTTGGTCTTTCATGTCCGCCACTTCCCTCCTGTTGCAACTGATCGTCATCCTGAGCACCGCGCGCATCTGCGGCTGGGTGCTGCGCCACGTCGGCCAGCCCAGCGTGGTGGGAGAAATGGCGGCGGGCCTCATGCTGGGGCCGGTGGTGATGGGCGCACTGTTTCCGTCGCTGCATGCGCAGCTGTTTTCCAAGAGCCACCTCGAAGGGCTGTCCTCGCTTTCCACGGTGGGCCTGGTGCTCTTCATGTTCGTGGTGGGACTGGAGTTGCGCTCCACGCAGGGCGTGCGTGCGCAGTTGAAGGCTGCGGGCTATGTGGGTGCGCTCAGCGTCATCGTGCCGATGGTGCTGGGCATCGCGATTTCGCCGGCGCTGCATCCGGCGCTCGCGCCCGCGGGCGTAGGTTTCTGGCCGTTTGCGCTCTTCATGGCAGCGGCGCTGTCGATCACGGCCTTTCCGGTCATGGCGCGCATCTTGAAGGACCGCGGGCTCACGCGCACGCCTTTCGGGCAGCTCTCGCTCGGTGCCGCGGCGGTGGTCGATGTGTTCGCGTGGATCCTGCTGGCCCTGGTGGTGGCGCTGGCGGGTGCGGGCGAGGGCTACATGGGCCTCGTCAAGACCACCGCCGGCGTGGCGGTGCTGCTGGCCGTGCTGTTCTTCGGTCTCAAGCCCGCCTTTGCGTGGTTGCTGCGCACGCGCGCGCCCGACGGCGAGCCCTCCACCACCGAGATGGCGTCGCTCATGATCGGCCTCCTGGTCTGCGCCATGGCCACCGAATGGCTGCATCTGCACGCGGTGTTCGGTGCCTTCCTGTTCGGCGCCTGCCTGCCGCGCGACGACCGCCTGCTGAGCTCGCTCACGCAGCGCATCGAGCCGATCTCCATCGTCGTGCTGATGCCGCTGTTCTTTGCGCTTGCGGGGCTCGGAACCACCACCAATGCCTTCTCGGGCGCGAGCATCGGCGCCATGCTGCTGATCGTCGCGGTGGCTTCCATCGGCAAGCTGGCCGGCGGCGCCATCGGGGCGCGCATGGCAGGCTACGGATGGCGCGACAGCCTTGCCACCGGTTCGCTGATGAACGCGCGCGGGCTGATGGAACTCATCGTAATGAAGATCGGCCTGGACGCGGGCCTGATCGGCCCTGAGCTCTTCACCATGCTTTTGGTGATGGCGCTCGTCACCACCGCGATGACGGGGCCGCTCATCAACCTGGTGATGGGGCGCGCAAAAACTGGTCCCGTGCCCAAGCCAGAAGCCGAAGTGCAGGCGCGCGCGAAGCCTTAGGGCTGTCGGCGCCGCTGACTACCGCGGCGGACGGATGGCCGTCTTCGGCCGGAACGCCTTGCAGACCGTATCGTCCGTTTCCAGATACGGCCCGCCGATCAAGTCGATGCAGTACGGCACAGCGGCAAAGATGCCGGGCACCACCTGCTTGCCGTCCGCATCTTTCAATCCTTCGAGCGTTTCCGCAATCGATTTGGGCTGCCCCGGCAGGTTGATGATCAGGCTCTTGTCGCGGATCACCGCCACTTGGCGCGAAAGGATCGCGGTGGGCACGAAGCGCAGGCTGATCTGGCGCATCTGCTCGCCGAAGCCGGGCATTTCCTTGTGGGCCACGGCCAGGGTGGCCTCAGGCGTCACGTCGCGCAGGGCCGGACCGGTGCCACCCGTGGTCAGCACCAGCGAGCAGCCGGCGTCCACCAGCTCGATAAGCGTGGCGCTGATGAGGGCGGCTTCATCGGGGATGAGCCGCGCCTCGAAATCGATCGGGTTCTTCAGCGCGCGGCCGAGCCATTCCTTCAGCGAAGGCAGGCCCTTGTCTTCGTAGGTGCCGCTGGAGGCGCGATCGCTGATGGAGACGATGCCGATGCGGATGGAGTCAGGTGCGTTCATGGTTTCATGCCTCTTGCTCCCTCTCTCGCTTGCGGGAGAGGAAGAGAGTCAAAGGACAAGCGGCTCATGCGTCGTCTTCCCGGTCTTGCGCCGCCGCGGCGGCTGCGTGGTCGCTACCTCCATGCACCGCCAACTGCGCACGCACCAACTGAAAAATCTCACGATAAGCCTTGCCCTGGCGCGGCGCTTCGCCGGGCGGGCCGGCCTTCATGTCCTTGCGGGCCTGGCGCACCAGCGCTCGCAGCTGCTGTGAATCGGTGGCGGGATGGGTTTCGATCCAGCCGCCCAGCGCATCGTCGTCGGCAATCAGCCGGTCGCGCCAGCGCTCGGCTTCGTGCAGCGCGGCAGTCTCGGCGGCGGGCACGCTGCCTTGCTCGGCCAGCGCCTGCTTCACGGCCTCCAACGCCTCGGGCTCCAGCTTGCGCATCAGCTTGCCGATGAACTGCATCTGGCGGCGCTTGCCCTCGAAATTGGTGATGCGCTTGGCCTCGGCCACCGCGTCGACCAGTTTCTCGTCGAGCGGGAGCGCATCGAACAGGCCGGCGCGCAGGCCGAGCAGCTCGGTGCCGAGCTTTTGCAGTTCGTCGCTTTCGCGCTTGAGGTCGGTGCGGCTGGCTTCGTCGGTGCCCTTGAGCTCGCGCTTGAGCTCCAGGTCGAGCTCGCTGCCTTCGGCGACGAACTGGCCACGGACGAAATAGCCTTTTTTGGGTTTGCGGGACATGGGGTGGATTCTGGGCCGCACCGTGCGGCGTTGCAACGCGTGCAATGCGGAGGGGCGAGCCGAAGGGAAAACGAAAATTGGGGGGCGCAAGTATCATAGCCACCACATGACGACATCCTCCTCGCGCGCCGATTCCGGCTTCGCCTACAGCCGCTCCTTCTTCGAAAACCTGGTCGACTCGGCCCTGGCCCACGCCAAAAAGCTCGGTGCCACCGATGCCGGCGCCGAGGCTTCCGAGGGCTGCGGCCTCAGCGTCTCGGTCCGCAAGGGCGAACTCGAGAACGTCGAGCGCAACCGCGACAAGTCGCTGGGCATCACCGTGTACGTGGGCCATCGCCGCGGCAACGCCAGCACGTCGGACTTTTCCGAAGCCGCCATTGCGCAGACGGTGCAGGCCGCCTACGACATCGCCCGCTTCACGGCCGAAGACCCGGTCAGCGGTCTTCCCGACGAGGAAGACATCGCCAAGGAACACCCCGAACTCGACCTGTTCCACCCCTGGGACGTGACGAGCGAGCAGGCCGCCAGGCTGGCGCTCGAATGCGAGGAGGCGGCGCTTTCGACCGACAAGCGCATCACCAACAGCGAAGGTGCGGGCGTCTCGGCCCAGCAGAGCCACTTCTTCAGCGCCCACACGCACGGTTTCCGTGGCGGCTATGCGAGCTCGCGGCACTCGATCTCGGTGGCGCCCATCGCCGGCAAGGGCGACGACATGCAGCGCGACTCCTGGTACAGCTCCATGCGCTCGGCCGACGAACTGGCGAGTCCGCAGGCCGTGGGCCGCTACGCCGCCGAGCGGGCGCTGAGCCGGCTCAAGTCGCGCAAGATCAAGACCACCGAATGCCCGGTGCTGTTCGAGTCGCCGCTGGCCGTGGGCCTATTGGGCGGGCTGGTGCAGGCCGTGAGCGGCGGGGCGCTGTACCGCAAGAGCACCTTCCTGCTCGATTCGCTCGGCAAGCCCGTGCTGCCCAAGCACGTGGACGTGGCCGAAGACCCGCACGTGCTGCGCGGCAAGGGCAGTTCGCCCTTCGACGACGAAGGCGTGGTGACGCGCGCGCGCAAGGTGGTCGATGCCGGGCGGCTCGAGGGCTACTTTCTCTCGACCTATTCCGCGCGCAAGCTGGGCATGAAGACCACCGGCAACGCCGGCGGCTCGCACAACCTCACGCTGAGTTCGCGCCTCACCAAGCCCGGAGACGACCTCGACGCCATGCTGGCCAAGCTCGGCACCGGCCTGTTCGTGATCGAGCTGATGGGGCAGGGCGTCAATTACGTGACCGGCGACTATTCGCGCGGCGCCAGCGGCTTCTGGGTCGAGAAGGGCCGCATCGCCTTTCCGGTGCATGAGATCACCATCGCCGGCAACCTGAAAGACATGCTGATGGGCATCGAGGCCATCGGCGCCGACGCCTACACCTTCGGCGCCAAGACCACGGGCTCGGTCCTCGTCAACCGCATGAAGGTGGCCGGCAGCTGAGGTTCTCGGCCGCCGGCACGGCTCAGACGATCCGGACCGAAAGGTCCGGCAACCCGTCGATGTGGATCTCGATCACGTCGCCGCGCACCACCGGGCCCACGTTCTCCGGCGTGCCCGAATAGATGATGTCGCCGGGCATCAGCTCGAAGGCCTGCGACAGGCGGCTGATCTGCTCGGCCACCGACCAGATCATGTGCTTGAGCGTGGCGTTCTGCTTGATCTGCCCGTTCACCTTGAGCCAGATCGCACCATCGGTGTAGTGCCCGACCTTGGCCACGGGATGGATCGGCCCGATCGGCGCCGACTTGTCGAAGCTCTTGCCGATTTCCCACGGCTTTTTCTGGTCGCCCATCTCACGCTGGAGATCGCGCCGGGTCATGTCAAGACCGAGCGAGTAGCCGTAGACCAGGCCCAGCGCATCCGCCTGCGCGATGTCGCGGCCGCCTTTGCCGAGGGCCACGACCAGTTCCACCTCGTAGTGGTAGTTCTTCGTGAGCGGCGGGTACGGATGATCGGCCACCGTGCCGGGAGTGACGACCTGGATCGCGTCGGTCGGCTTCTGGAAGAAGAACGGCGGCTCGCGGGTCGGGTCGGACCCCATCTCGCGCGCGTGCGCCGCATAGTTGCGGCCGATGCAGTAGATGCGGCGCACCGGAAACACCTGCTCGCTGCCGGCGATTGGAACGGTGGCCTGGGCCACCGTGAAGGGCGTTGGCGTGGCGCGCGATGCGCCGGCCGGCAGGGCGCAGCCGGTCATCGCGCCAGCGGCCATGGCGGCGGAACCGGCCAGCAGGCCGCGTCGTGAACTGGACATGATCTTGTCTCCTGGATTCCTGGGTAGGCTTGAAGGCTGGCGGGGCCAGCCGGGCCATTCTGGAACGCGCCGCGGCGGCGCTTCCGTACGCATCTACGCAAAAACAGGACGCAAGCAACACCCCCGCGCCGAGGCTTACCATCGCGCCATGCCGGCCCTTCGATCCAGCCTGCGCCTCTACGGCATGCAGGAGCGCGCGAACCATCTCGACTTCGACATCCGCTTCGAAGGCGCGCGCGACGTGCTGGCGCGGCCGCACCGGCATGAGTATTTCCAGATCCAGGTCAGTATCCACGGCGGCTCGCAGCAGGTCGTCGGCGGCGCGGTGCGCCCGTTCACTGCAGGGCACCTGAGCTTCGTGCTGCCTTACCGCGTGCACGTGGTGCCGCATCCGCCCGGCGCGCGCTATGCCATCGTGAACTTCGACCAGGGCTTTCTCTGGCCCGAGCTGGCCGTGGAGGCGCTCGACCTGGAAGAGGTGCCGGCCCTGCGGCATCCGGAGCTCGCGCCTTTCTTGTTCCAGGAGTCGATGGACTTCCACTTCGACGAGGCCGATTTCGCGCGCATCCTGGGCTGGCTCGACGAACTTGCGCTGCTCAATCGCGAGCGGCGCTTCGGTGCCGCGAGCGCGATCCGCGGCATCCTGCTGCGGCTGCTGGCGCTTGCCTGCGACCGGCACGAGCCGCAGCTGCTCGCGCAGGCGGCGCTGCAGGGCGGGCGCAACTCGGGGCGCGATGCGCTGCAGCGCGTGATGCGCTATGTGCGCGAGCACCTGGGCGAGGAAATGTCGCTCAACGACGCCGCGGCGGCCGCGATGTTGTCGCCCAACTACCTCGCCCACCTGCTCAAGAAACAGACCCAGCGAACCTTCACCGAACTGGTGACGGAGCGCCGCCTGGAGCGCGCGAAGGAGTTGCTGGTCATGTCCAACGCGCGCATTGCCGACATCGCGCGGCAGTGCGGCTTCGGCGACGCCGTGTACTTCAGCCGCCGCTTCAGGCTGCGCAACGGCGTCACGCCGCGGCAATTCCGGCATGAAGCCGGCGCGGGGCTCGCCAAGGCCGCGGAGCCCACGGATCATTGAGGCCGTTGCAGGGCATGCGCCGGCAAATCTAAGATGGGCGCATGAACCCGAATCCTGAAACTCCGGCGCGCCCCCAGATCTACCTTGCGGGACCCGATGTGTTCCGCCCCGACGCCAGGGACCACTTCGTGCGACTCGCGGCGGCTTGCGATGCGCTGGGACTTGCGCCCCTGCTGCCCGCCGATGGCAACGAGCCGCCGGCCGCCGGAGCGCCCGAAGCGCAGATCTACGAGGCCAACATGCAGCGGCTTCGCGGCGCGGACGGCGTGGTGGCCAACCTGGCGTGCTTCCGGGGCCTGGAGCCGGACTCGGGAACGGTGTTCGAAGTGGGCGCCGCGGTGGCCCTAAGGATTCCGGTCGTCGCCTACGGCGTGCCCGCAGGCAGCTATGCGGACCGGGCCCGGTCGGCGTTGCAATGCGCGCCCGACGCGGCCGGAGTGCTGCGCGAGACCGGCAGCGGGATTGCGGTGGAAGACTTCGGCCAGCCGCTGAACCTGATGCTGGCCTGCTCGATCCACATCGAACCGACGCCGGAGGCCGCGCTGCGGAGGATGGCGGAGCTGCTCGCCCTTCGGCCCCGCTGAGCCGCCGCGGACCTCGCCTTCAGGCTACTTTGCCGCAGCCTTCTCGGGCGGCGCCAGCAAGTGCTCGAGCATCCGGCGCGCGTTGAGCGGCAGTTCCTCCGACGAGCGCACGCAGGCCATCAGCGTGCGCTCGGCCCACGCATCGGTGAGGTTGGCGCGCGCGATCTTCATCGAGCGGGCGCAGCGTGCGGCTGCGGTCTGCGGCACGATGCCTACGCCGATGCCGTGCGCGACCATGCCGCACACCGCCTCGAAGTTGCGCACGCGCACGCGGTAGGCCAGCTGCTTTCCGAGCGCACGGGCATGCTGCGTCACCAGCTGCTGCAACGCGCTGTCCTCCGTCAGTCCAACGAATTCGCTGTCGGCCACTTCGGCCAGCCGCACGCGCCGGCGCCCCGCCAGCGCGTGGCCGCGCGGCATCACGAGCACCAGATCGTCGCGGCGGAAGGGATGGCACTCCAGGCCCTCGGTGCCGACCGCGTCCGAGACAATGCCGATGTCGCACAGGCCCGCTCGCAGCGCATCGACCGATTGCGGGCTCGGGCGTTCTTCAAGGTCGACCGAGATGCGCGGGTGCTGCGCAAGAAAGCGGCTCAGCACCTCGGGCAGGTGCTCGTTGAGAGCCGAGGTGCCGCACATGAAACGCACATGGCCTTTGAGGCCCTGGCCGTACTCGCCGAGTTCGCCCCGCATGCGCTCCATCTGCTGCAGCACGACCCGCGCATGGTGCAGCAGCGTGCGGCCGGCCTCGGTGGGGCGCACGCCCTGCGCGTGCCGCGTAAGAAGCGGGCTGCCGAGGGCGTCTTCCATGCCGCGTACGCGCTGGCTGGCCGAGGCGAGGGTCATGTGCGAGCGCTGTGCGCCGGCGGTGAGGCTGCCAGCCTCCACCACGTGGAGGAAGAGCCGCAGGTCTGTGAGATCGAATCGCATGATGAGGCCACAAGGTAGCACGGGAGCCTCAGCCTGTGCCTGAGGCCGGCTGCGCCAATGCCGCATTTCCTCGCACGGTGGGGACCGGCAGACTCGGCCGCCATGACGATTCCGAACGAACAACTGGCAACGGGCCATTGGGCCGCCGCAGCCGCGGTATTTCTGCTCGCCGGCGTCATCAAGGGCGTGGTCGGGCTTGGCCTGCCGACCGTGTCGATGGGGCTGCTCGCGCTGTGGATGCCGCCGGTGCGCGCAGCCGCATTGCTGATCGCACCCTCGCTGGTCACCAACCTGTGGCAGACCGGGCCGCGCGCGACCTTCTGGCCGGTGCTGCGCCGCATCGGCGGCATGCAGGCGGGCATCGTGGCAGGCACCCTGGGCGGCGCCCTGTGGCTTGGGGTGCCGGCCGGCGCCTGGGCCTCGGTGGCGCTCGGGGCGGCACTGGTGGCCTATGCGCTGTGGGGTCTCACCGGGCGGCAGCTCCATGTGCCGGCGGCGTACGAGCGCTGGCTGGGCCCGTTGGTTGGCGCAGCGACTGGCCTGGTGACGGCCGTGACCGGCGTCTTCGTGGTACCGGCCGTGCCGTATCTGCAGGCCCAGGGGTTCCAGCGCGATGCTCTGATCCAGGCAATGGGGATCTCGTTCACCACCTCGACCTTGGTGCTGGCCGTCGGGTTGGCGGCAAACGGCAGCTATCCGGTATCGGCGATCGGCGGATCGGTCGCGATGCTGGTGCCGGCGCTCGCCGGCATGGTGCTGGGGACCTGGCTCCGCAAGCGGCTGCCGCTGGCAGTGTTCCGGCGCTGCTTCCTGGCCGGGTTGGCGCTCCTGGGGTTCTACATGGCGGTGCGCGCGCTGGCGTGAGCCGGCCCCGGGGGAAGCCTCAGGCGGCGAGCAGGGCCGCGCGGACGCGCTCGATGGTTTGCCTGTAGGGCAGGGCGAAGTTCTCGAGGCTGTCTTCAGGCGCGAGCCAGCTGAACGAAAACACCAGGCCGTCTTCCTCGGGGCTGCCCATGGCCACGTGCTCGAAGGTTTCGGGCAGCGGGACGTCTGCGCGCATCAGGAAAAGGTGCCACAGCTGCGGGTGGCGCAGCGTATTGCCTTCGGCGCCGGCTTCGCAGTCGCGCTGCAGGGTGCCGAGCGGCTGCAGCTCGCCCACGTGGTCGATGCCCGATTCCTCGAGCAACTCGCGCCGCACCGCCGCCTCGGGCGATTCGCCCGGTTCGATGGTGCCCTTGGGCAGCTGCATGTTCCCGTCCCCGGGGTGGCGGAACACCAGCAGCCGGCCGCTGGCATCGACCAGGCAGGCGCAGGCTTTCGGGATCGTGGTGGCGCAGCCGCCGTCGCCCGTCATCAGGCGCTCGCGAGGGCCGCCTTGACTGCCGCGCTCACCTGGCCCATGTCGGCCTTGCCCGCCAGGCGGGTCTTGACCGCGCCCATCACCTTGCCCATGTCGCCGGGACCCTTGGCGCCCAGCTCGGCCACGATGGCCTTCACCTCGGCGGCCACTTCATCGGCGCCCATGCGCTGCGGCAGGTAGACCTCGAGGACCTTGATCTCGGCGGCTTCCTTGTCGGCCAGGTCGGCGCGCCCGCCGGTCGTGAACGCCGCGATGGAGTCCTTGCGCTGCTTGACCATCTTGTCGACGATGGCGACGACCATGGCGTCGTCGAGCTCCACGCGCTCGTCGACTTCCTTCTGCTTCAGGGCGGCCAGCAGCAGGCGGATGGTGCCAAGGCGCTCCGAGTCCTTGGCGCGCATCGCGGTCTTCATGTCTTCGGTGATCTGTTCCTTGAGGCTCATGCTCGGGGCTCCTGGTTCGGGAAAAACAAAAGCCGCGGCAGGTTTCCCTGGCGCGGCTGAGGCAGCAGTCGGATCGCTGGGCCGACTTGCGTCAAAGGCCGGCGATCCTGTTGCCAACGGGCATCAGTACAGCTTCTTGGGGAGCTGCATGCTGCGCACGCGCTTGTAGTGGCGCTTGACGGCGGCTGCCTTCTTGCGCTTGCGCTCGGCGGTCGGCTTCTCGTAGAACTCGCGGGCGCGCAGGTCGGTCAGCAGGCCGAGCTTTTCGATGGTGCGCTTGAAGCGGCGCAGGGCGACGTCGAAAGGCTCGTTTTCTTTAACGCGGATGGTGGTCATTGATGAATCGTTGAACTGGATTTGGCTAGGGGAGATCGAGGCCCCAAGCCGGGGTTCCTCAACTGAAAAATTTTTGCGGCCGTTGAGGGGAGGCCAAAGTTAGCCCGCGATTATAGCGCGGTTGCGCACGCATGTGCGCTCGCCCAGGCCCATTGAAAGTTGTATCCGCCCAACCAACCGGTCACATCGACCACTTCGCCGATGAAATAGAGGCCCGGCTGTTTCGATTCCATGGTCTGGGAGGACAGATCGCGGGTGTCCACGCCGCCGGCGGTCACTTCGGCCTTCTTGTAGCCCTCGGTGCCGCTGGGGGTGATCTGCCAGCGGGCGATACGCTCGGCCAGCGCGTTCAGCGCCTTGTCCGCAGCCTCGTTGATGGGGCGCTGGAGCGCCGGATCCTGCCCGACCCAGGCGTCCGCCAGCCGGGAGGGCACCAGCGCAGCCAGTTCATTGGCGATGCGCTTCCTGGAGCGCAGCTTGGCGTCGCCCAGAGCCGCGGCGACGTCCACGCCGGGCGCGAAGTCGAGCGTGAGCGGCGTGCCGGGCTTCCAGTAGCTCGAAATCTGCAGCACGGCCGGGCCTGACAGGCCGCGGTGGGTGAACAGCAGGTCTTCGAGGAAGGCCATTTTTTCCTTCTTGGCCCCGGTCTCGATGCGCACCGGCAGCGCCAGCCCGGCCAGTTCGGCATACGGCGCCCAGGCTTCGCCGCCGAAAGTCAGCGGCACCAGGGCTGGGCGCGGCGTGACGACGCGCAGGCCAAACTGCTCGGCCAGGCGGTAGCCGAAATCGCTGGCGCCGATCTGCGGAATCGACAGGCCGCCCGTCGCAACCACGAGCTTGGGTGCTTCGATCAGGCCCTTGTTGCTATCAATCTGGTAGCTGCCTGGGACCGCCCCGTCATTGCCGGAAGCCGAAAACACGATCTTTCCGAGCTTGCACGGCTGCCAGCGCGTGACGCTGCCGGCGTCGCATTCCGCCAGCAGCATGTCGACGATCTGCTGCGAGGAGCCGTCGCAAAAGAGCTGGCCCTTGTGCTTCTCGTGAAAGGCGATGCCGTGCTTCTGCACCAGCTCGATGAACTGCTGCGGCGCATAGCGCGAGAGCGCCGAGCGGCAGAAATTCGGGTTGTCGCCGATGAAGTGGCGCTGCGGCGCGCGCACGTCGAGGTCGCGGTTGGTGAAGTTGGCGCGGCCGCCGCCCGAGATGCGGATTTTCTCGGCCACTTTTTCGCTATGGTCGACAAGCAGCACCTTGAGCCCGCGCTGGCCGGCCAGTGCGGCGCAGAACAGGCCGGCCGCGCCGGCGCCGACCACGACGACATCGAATCGAGAGGGTGTGCTCAAACCGTTCAGGGCCCGTCGGCCGCCAGCAGGGGAGGCGGGTTGTACTTGAGGTGGCCCACGTAGCGCAGTGGCTGCGTCGCGGCAATCGAAGGCACGTCGCCTTCGCGCATGTGCAGCAGGTCGGCCGGACTCACCCAGCGGGGGTCGGCGTCGGTGATCGGCAGGCCGGCCTTGCGGTAAGCCTCGAGCACGAACTGCGAACAGAAGAACTGGTCGTCGCGGCTCGCGCCCAGCTGCACCATGGCCATGCCGCTGATGCAGTAGTGGCTGACGGCCGACGGGATGAGCGGCAGCTCGCAAAGGCGCCGGTTCAGCACGAAGGGCGCATTCAGCAGCACGCCGGTGGTGTTGTAACGGATGCCCACCTGCGAGTTGGCCCAGGCGCGCAGCTTGGCGGCGCCCGCCGGTTCGAGGCCCGGCACGCGAAAGGCGACGACCATCTGTTCCTCGTCCACCACGTCGGCCAGCGGACGTGCGCGCACGCCCGTGCCAACCGCCTCGGCGATCAGACCGTCGCCCAGGTAGAGCACCGCGTGGCTGACGGGCGAGAAGGTGCCCAGCCGGATGCCGAATGAATTGACCGTGGCGATGGAGGTCAGCAGGATGTCGCCCGACTGCAGCGCATCGGCGGCAATGAGCTCGCCGCCGTTGCCCGGGGCGATGACCGAGCTCTGCACGCGCAGCCGCAGGCGCGCGTCCTTGGAGGGGAGGTCGACGCGGGTGGCGCAGGCCGACAGCAGCAGCAGTGCGGCGGCGCCGAGCACCGCCGCGCGGAGGTGGCGCCGCATCATCCCTTCCAGACGAACGGGAACTTCAGCTGCTTGAAAAAGCCGTTGGGCACGTAGTCGCCGAGCACGCCGTACTTCTCGGGCCAGAGCTTGGTGCTCTTCACCGCGGTGCCGAAGAGGTAGTCGAGAAAGGCGTAGTGCGCCGAATAGTTCTTGTCGAGCGCCTCCACGTCCTGGCTGTGATGCCAGTGGTGGAAGTTGGGCGTCACGATGATGTAGCGCAGCGGCCCCAGCCGCACGCTCACGTTGCAGTGGTTGAACACCGCCTGGAAGCCGACCACCACGATGTACGCGTCGATCACTTCCTTGGAGAAGCCCAGCACGTAGATCGGCGCGAGCACCAGCGTGCGGGTGATCAGCAGCTCGAGGATGTGCTGGCGCGAGCCCGCCATCCAGTCCATGCTCTTCACGCTGTGGTGCACGGCATGCAGGCGCCACAGCACCGGCACCTCGTGATAGGCGCGGTGGGTCCAGTACTGCACCAGGTCGGCCACCAGGACGATCAGCAGCAGCCCGGCCCAGAAAGGCAGGTTGCCCACCCAGCCGCGAATGCCGTCGTTGGCCGCCCAGCCGAAGAACTTGTGGACCATCAGGTTGGTGGCCAGCAGCACGAAGCCCACGATCATGTGGTTCACCACAAAGTGGTGGAAGTCGGTCTGCCATTCCTCGCGGAACACCGGCTGGTCCTTGCGCAGCGCGAACAGCTTCTCGATGAAGATGAAGATCAGCGAGGAGCCCAGCAGGTCGAGGATGAACCAATCCAGGCCGATGTAAGGCGTGTTGTCGGCGAAGTCGTTCACCGGCACCTTGTGCCCACCCAGCAGCGCGGCCGCGGCCACCAGCAGGAACGCGGCCGACGACAGCCAGCGCGAGCGGTTGAAGATGATGTTCACCAGCGCCATCCCGCCCGAGACGACCATGGCCGCCAGCAGGATGAAGCGCATCACGTCGACGTTGTAGCTCTTGCGCAGCTCGGGCGTAGTGAGGTACTGCGGAAAGTGGAACGCCAGCACCCCCAGGAAGCACAGGATGCCCAGGCTCAGCGCAATGGTTCCCGTGACCAGGCCCCGGCCACGGCGCAACTCGCCGTGGGTCTGGGTGAATTCATTGAGTTTGTCGATGTCCAGCATGCCCGCCTCTCTCTCGCTTGTGTTGTGTCTTGTTGGGGCGCGATTTTAGGCGGCTGTAGGAAAACTCTCACGTCCGCCGAACGGGATAGGCGGCTCCCGTGGCTTTCCAGCCTCGCGCGCACTTCACGGTTTCAGCGGGGGCGGGCTGCGCGCCGGCGCAGCAGGGCGGCCGTGCCCAGCGCCACGGCCATCACTAGCAGGGACACGACGGTGGTCACCGTGCCCAGCGCGTAGATCGACGGCGTCGTCACCGTGGAGGTGAGGCCCTGCAACTCGAGCGGCAGGGTGTTGACGTCGCCGATGGCCTGCGAGGTGCGGGCGATCTCGTCCCAGGACAGCGTGAAGCCGAACATGCCGATCCCGACGATGGAGGGCCCGATCAGCGGCAGCACCACATGCCGGAAGGTCTGCCAGGGCGTGGCGCCGAGGTCGCGGGCGGCTTCCTCGTAGGCCGGGTTGAAGCGGTTGAACACTGCGAACATGATGAGCAGCCCGAAGGGAAGGGTCCAGGTCAGGTGGGCGCCAAGGGCGGAGCTGAAGAGGCCCAGCGCGGTGCCGTAGCCTTCGAGCAGCGTGGTGGCGTCCATGGCCCCGAGCAGGTTCTTGACCCCAGTGTCGATGAGGCGGAACTGCAGGCCGATGCCGAGCGAAATGATGATCGACGGCATGATGAGGCTGGCCACGGTGACGAAGAACAGGGCATTGCTGCCCGCGAGCTTCTTGCGGAACGCGAGGCCGGCCAGCACCGAGAGCACCACGGTGAAGCCCATTACCACCGCGCCCAGAGCCAGCGAGCGCCTGAAGGCGGCGCCGATATCGACGGTGCCCAGGCCTTCGGCCAGCTTGTAGAACCAGTGCAGCGAGACGCCGCGCAGCGGGAAGGTGAGGCCGCCTTCGGGTCCCTGGAAGCTCAGGATGAAGATCGTGATCATCGGGCCGTAGAGGAACAGCACGAATAGGCCGAACACGATCGCAAGGGGCCAGAAGCCGGGGCGGCGTTCCATCTCAGAGCTCCTTGCGAATATCGACCAGCCGGGTGAGCCCCCAGATGATCATCAGCACCACCGCCAGCAGGATCATCGCGTTGGCCGCAGCCAGCGGAAACTGCAGGTACGAGGTCTGCACCTGGATGATCTTGCCGATGGATGCGATCTGCTGGCCGCCCATCACGCCGATGGTGACGAAGTCGCCCATTACGATGGTGATGACGAAGATCGAGCCGATGAGGATGCCGGTGCGCGACAGCGGGACGACCACATTCCAGAGCGTTTGCCAGGCCGAGGCGCCGGCGTCGCTGGCGGCTTCGAGGAGCGAGCGATCGATGCGCATCATGCTGTTGAAGATCGGCACGATCATGAACATCGTGTAGAGGTGCACGAAGGCGAGCACCACCGAGAAATTGGAGAACAGCAGCCACTCGACCGGATGATCGACCAGGCCCATTCCGCCCAGCACCTGGTTGACCAGCCCGTTGCGCCCCAGGAGCGGCACCCACGAGATCATGCGGATCACGTTGGAAGTCCAGAACGGCACCGTGCACAGCACGCACAGCACCGTCTGCATGGTCGACGAGCGCACGTGGAACGCCAGGAAGTACGCCACCGAAAAGCCGATCAGCAGCGTGATGCCCCACACCAGCAGGCAGAACTTGAAGGTGCTGAGATACGTGTTGAGCGTGACGCACAGGTCGCCGTTGTCGGTGAGCTGCGAGCAACCCTCGAACAGGCTCGCGTAGTTGCGCAGCGTCACCGCCGGGATCAACTCGTACTCATTGAAATTCCACAGGCTGACCATCGCGATCAGCGCCAGTGGAATCAGGAAGAACAGCAAGAAGACCAGCGCGAACGGCGCAGCCTGCCACCAGGCCTTCAGGGCGTGGACGGACGGGCTGGGCGCGTGCGCGCTGGCGGTTGGAGCGCTCACAGGGTCAGGCTGCGACGAACTCGTTCCACTTCTTGACCATGTACTCGTTCTCGTCCATGACCGCGTTCCAGCAGGCGATGCCGCCCATGCGCTGCTCGTAGCTGCCGCCGTCGCGCACCGCGCCGGCCTTGGCCAGCAGATCACCGTTCGGGCTCTTGATGTCTTGCGAAGCGGGCTTGCCTTCCATCCAATAGGCCCATTCGTAGGCGTCCATCTTGGCCTTGGCCGTGTCGAGCACCGCGCTGTAGTAGCCCTGGCGATTCAGGTACGCGCCGGCCCAGCCGTCGAGGAACCAGTTGATGAACTCATAGGCGCCGTCGAGCTTCTTGCCCGAGAGCGTGGCCGGCAGGCCGAAGCCCGCGGCCCAGGCGCGGTAGCCTTCCTTGAGCGGCTGGAAGTTGCAGGCGATGCCCTTGGTGCGCACGGCCGTGACGGCGGGCGACCACATCGACTGGATCACCACCTCGCCCGAGGCCATCAGGTTGACCGATTCGTTGAAGTCTTTCCACAGCGCGCGGAACTGGCCGGCCTTCTTGGCTTCGATCAGGGTCTTGATCGTCAGGTCGATCTCGGCCTTGGTCATGTTGCCCTTGTCCTTGTACTTGTGGATGCCCTTGGCCTCCACCACCATCGCGGCGTCCATGATGCCGATCGACGGAATGTTCAGGATCGCGGTCTTGCCCTTGAACTCGGGGTTGAGCAGTTCGGCCCATGATTCGATCGGCCGCTTGATCAGGTCGGGCCGGATGCCCAGCGTGTCGGCGTTGTAGACCGTAGGAATAAGCGACATGAACTGCGTGGGCGCCGCTGCGAACTTCTTGCTCTTCTCGCCTTCGAGATAGATCACTTTCTTGGGTGCGGTGCCCTGGTCGCCGACAACCTTGCCGCCGACTTCGCCCTTGGTGAAGAGCGTGGTGATCTTGTCGGCGTTCTTGATCTTCTTCGTGTCGATGCCCTTCAGGTTGCCGGTGGGAACGATCTTCTTGAGCGAGAAGAACTCGGTGTCGATCAGGTCGAAGCTGTTCGGCGCGGTCACCGCGCGCTTGGTCACGTCGTCGGTGGTCACGGCCACGTACTGGATCTCTATGCCGGTGTCGGCCTTGAACTTCTCTGCAATCGCCTTGTCCTGGTTCACCGCCGTGCCCAGGTAGCGCAGCACGACCTTTTCCTGCGCATGCACGAAGGGCGCGATGCCCGTGGCCAGGATGCCGGCGGTGCCTTGCAGCAGGGTGCGGCGCTGGACGCCGGCGGACGTGTCGATGGGTTCGGTCATGATGAAAGAGCCTCCGTATGGAAAGTGGCGGGTGAGGGAACGGGAATAGGATTTGGCGATGGCGCGTGCGGGGTGGTGGCGAGCGAGCGCGCGTCGGCTTCGGCCCACGACAGGCGAACCGTCTGGCCTTGTGCATAGGGGCTCGCGAGAAAGGCGGCTTCGCCCATCAGGACCGAGACGTTCTGGCGGCCGGGCGGGGCGGCTTGCAGGGCCAGCCCGAGCAGCACGTAGGTGCCCTGGTACTCGACATCCGTCACCGTCGCGGCAAGGCCGCCATCGGAGGCGGCGCCATCGGAAGCCAGGGCGATCCGCATGTGATCGTTGCGCACGGCGATGGGCCCGGCGGGGGTGTCGATCACGTTGTGCCCGCCCATGAAGCGCGCAACGAACTCGTTCGCCGGATGGTTGTAGATCTGGTGCGGCGAGCCGACCTGTTCGATCACGCCGTGGTTCATGACCACCATGGTGTCGGCCAGCGCCATCGCCTCTTCCTGCGAATGCGTGACGTGGACGAAAGTCAGCCCCAGCTCCTTCTGCCAGCGCCGCAGCTCGGCGCGCATCTGGATGCGCAAGAAAGGGTCGAGCGCCGACAGCGGCTCGTCGAGCAGCAGCACGCGCGGCTCGGTGATGAGCGCACGCGCGAGCGCCACGCGCTGCTGCTGCCCGCCGGAGAGTTCACCCGGCTTGCGCTCCGCCAGGTGGCCCATGGCCACGCGCTCCAGCAGGTCGCGTGCACGCGTCTGGCGTTCGGCCTTGCCGACGCCTTTCATCTTGAGGCTGAAGGCCACGTTGTCCGTGGCCGAGAGGTGCGGGAACAGCGCAAAGCTCTGGAACATCATCGCCGTGCCGCGCGCGGCTGCGGGCAGGTTGGTGATGTTGCGGTTGTCCAGCAGGATGTCGCCGCTGCTGACCGACTCGTGGCCCGCAATCATGCGCAGCGTGGTGCTCTTGCCGCACCCCGAGGGGCCCAGCAGGCAGCAGTAGCTGCCGCTCGCAATGCGCAGGTCGATCTGGTCGACGGCGGCCGGCGTTCCTGCGGCGTAGCGCTTGGTCAGGGCAACGATTTCAATGGCGGCGGGCGGAAGCGCGGCGACGGCGTTCATGAACGGGCGCCGGGCGCGGAAAACGATCGGAAAGCGAGCATGCTGGCGTTAAGCACGCTCCATGCCACCTGGTGCTGAAACGCCCGTTCGGACGGTGTGGAAGGCCCGGGCCCAGCGAGGCCTTGGGACCTGCTGTTGCCGATTGCTCAGGTGCCGAACCTGCCCGCGTCAGATCCCACCGGCAGCGCCGCGGCGGCGAGCCCGCGCAGCACGTCGCCCACCACGATCACCGCAGGGCTCGCGAGCCCGGCTTCGGAAATGCAGGCCTGGAGCCGGTCGAGCGTGCCCGCGACATGGCGCTGCTGCGGCAGACTCGCGTGCTGCACCACGGCCACCGGCGTATCGCCGGGCAGGCCCTGCAGCAGTTCGCGTTCGATGTGGCCCGCTCCCGCCACGCCCATGTAGATGACGAGCGTGAGCCGCGCGCTGTGTGCGGTGGCGGCCAGCGTCCGCCAGTCGGTTGCGTCTTCGTGCGCACTGGCGCCCGTCCTGGCATGGCCGGTGACGAACACCACGCCCTGCGCGTGGTCGCGGTGCGTGAGCGGCACCCCCAGCGAAGTGACGGCGGCGAGCCCGGCGGTAATGCCGTTGATCACGGTGCACTCGATGCCGGCTTCGCGCAGGTGCTCGACTTCCTCGCCGCCCCGGCCGAAGATGAACGGGTCGCCGCCCTTGAGCCGGACCACGGTTTCGCCTTCGCGCACCGCGGTGATCATGAGCCGTTCGATGAACGCCTGCGGCGTGCTCTTGCAGCCGCCGCGCTTGCCCACGTGCACGATGCGCGCGCCGGGCCGGGCATAGGAAGCCAGGATGCTTTCGCTCACGAGGTCGTCCACCAGCAGCACGGTCGCGGCCTGGATGGCCTTGACGGCCTTGATGGTCAAGAGCTCCGGGTCGCCGGGGCCGGCGCCCACCAGCGTGCAAGTTCCGGTGGCTAACGAAGAGGTCGGTCTGTTCATGCCTGAGACGCCAGTTGCGTGATGTGCCTGACCTGCGTGGCGATGGCCTCGGGCACGGGAAGCTCGCCGTTCAATACGCGCCGTGTGTAGTCGACCGTGGTCGCGACGTCGATTTCCTTCGGCAGGCCCGGCACTTCGCTGGACGTGCCGGCGGCCTGTGCCTGCAGTTCGCTTCGCACGCCGCGCACGAAGCCGTCGATCTGCGCGGTGCGGCGAGGGTCTGACACCACTTCGCCCTCCAGGCCGCGCGAGAGCAGGGCGGTCATGCCCATGAGCTCGAAAGTTTCGCTCATGGTGCGCGCGTATTCCGGATGCGTGTAGCTTGCCACGATCACGCAAGGGCCGGTGGTCGGCTGCATCAGCTTGACCACGCTGTGGCCAGGGTTGCGCAGGCCCACGACGCGGCGCACGTCCAGCAGCCGCTTGAGCGCGGGGTTCAGCAGTTCTGTCGGCGCAAAGCCTACTTCGCTGGACGAGATTTGCCTGATCGTCGTGAGCTGGGGCACGTCCAATGCCTCCAGCACGTTCGAGGCGAGCACGCGCGATGTTTCCGTGGCACTGCCGTGCACCAGCACCGGCAGCCCTTCGCGGGCGAGCAGCAGTGCCAGGAGCGGCGTGAGCACCGGCAGCTTGCGCGCACCGTTGTAGCTCGGCAGCACGATGAGCGGGCGATCGGCGGCGGGCAGGAGATTGAGGCGCGCGTGCGTGGCGTCGAGGAAGCCGGCCATCTCTTCCGGCGTTTCACCCTTGATGCGCATCGCGAGGCAAAAGCCGCCGATCTCCAGGTCGGTGACGGTGCCGTCCAGCACCTGGCCGAACAGGTCGTTGGCCTGTTCGCGCGTCAGCGGCTTGGCGCCTCGCGCGCCGCGGCCGATTTCCTTGATGTATTGGCTGATTCCCATGGGTGCACGGATTGTCCCGCAATGCTTATGCCGGAAAGCAAGGCGGCTTATGCACCCTCCACCGCGGCTTCGGCCGGGGTCGCCCGCACCATGCGCTTGAGTTCGGGCAGGCAGGAGCCGCAGTTGGTGCCGCACTTGAGCGCCCCCTGCAGCGAAGCCAGCCGTTCCTCGGGCGAGCCTGTGCAGCGGCCCAGTTCGGTCCGGATCGCGACGTCCGTCACGTTGAAGCAGGTGCACACCGAATGGCCGCGCGACTGCACCGCCACCGGCGCGCGCGCGCCGGGCGACAGCAGCAGCCGCCCATAGGTTTGCGCCGGGATTTCCTCGCGCAGCAGGGTGCCGATCCAGGCTTCGGCGCTGGTGTCGCCGCCCAGCAGGAAAGCCTCCAGGCCGGCGTTCCCGTCGGCGCGCCGCACCAGCCGCGCCACGCGGCGCTGGCCGCGCCGACGGTCGGCGTAGCGCAGGGCATCGCTGCAGCGAAGGCCCATTAGACCCTCGATGCGGTCGATGAGCTCGTCCGCCGGTGCGTCGTGCGCGGCGGCGCGAAACAAGATGCCGCTGCGTTCCTCGGCCGGTGTATTGCCCGAGAACGGCACGCAGGTCGCAAACGGGAACATCGCCATCAGCGGCCTGAGCGCCTGGTGCGCGGCCAGCGCCGTGTCGGGCGGCAGCCACGCCATGGCGAGCAGCGACCATGGCAGCTCGGCCTTGAGGATCTTGACCGGCGTGTGCTTGAGCTCGGGTTGCTTCGAGGTGGGGCAGTAGGCCGGGGAGGTCAGGGCGTTGATGCCCGCCAGCGGCGTGCCGGTGGACGAACATCCGCTCAGGTATTCCTCGCCCCAGTGCATGGCGACGAAAGCCTGGCTCAGCCCGATCTCGGCGCTGGCGCGTGCGGGCAGCAGGATGGAACCGCGCTTCGAAGTCAGATGCACCAGGTCGCCGTCGGTCAGCTGGCGGCGCGCCATGTCCTGCGCATTCATCTGCACCACGGGCTCGGCCACGTGGCCGAACAGCCGGCCGACGGTGCCCGTGCGGCTCATGCCGTGCCACTGGTCGCGCAGGCGGCCGGTGTTGAGCGAAAACGGATAGCGTGCCTCGCGCGCCTCGGCCACCGGCTTGTAGACCGTATCGGCAAAGCGTGCGCGGCCGTCCGGCGTGGGGAAGATGCCGTCTTCATAGAGGCGCGCGCGGCCGGTGGTCTCGCCCTCCTTGAGCGGCCATTGCTGCGGGCCCGCGGTGTCGAGCATCGCGTAGCTCATGCCGGTGATGTCGAGATCGCGGCCGCGCGTGGATTCGCGGTGCTCGTTCCACACGAGTTCGGCCGAATCGTATGGAAACAGCGTGGCAGCGCGGCCGAGCCGCTGTTCGAGCCGGCGCGCAAAGTCCACTGCAATCGACCAGTCGTGTCGTGCCTCGCCGGGCGCCGCGACCGCAGGGCGCACGCGCGAGATGCGGCGCTCGCTGTTGGTCACGGTGCCTTCTTTCTCGCCCCAGGTGGTGGCGGGGAGCAGCAGGTCGGCAAAGGCGCAGGTCGAGGTGGTTGAAAAGGCTTCCTGCACCACCACGAACTCGGCGCGCTCGAGAGCGCGGCGCACAGTGGCCTGGTCGGGCATCGACTGGGCGGGGTTGGTGCAGGCGATCCACAGCGCGCGGATCTCACCGTCCGCGGCGGCCTGGAACATCTCGACCGCGGTCTTGCCGGGCTTCTCTGGCACGGAGGGCAGGTTCCACAGCGCCGCCACTTCCGCGCGGTGCGCGGGGTTGGCCAGGTCGCGGTGCGCGCTCAGCAGGTTGGCGAGGCCGCCCACTTCGCGTCCGCCCATCGCATTGGGCTGGCCGGTGAGCGAGAACGGGCCGGCGCCGGGCTTGCCGATCTGGCCGGTCGCCAGGTGCAGGTTAATCAGCGCCGCGTTCTTTGCGGTGCCGCTCGATGATTGGTTGAGGCCCTGGCAGTACAGGCTCAGCGTGGCCGGCGAGGTTGCGAACATGCGCGCCGCGGCAAGCAGGTCGTCCTTGGAGATGCCGCAGATCTGCGCCACCTTGTCGGGCGTGCATTCGCGCACCGTGGCCTTCAGCGCATCGAAGCCGCTGGTGTGGGCTGCGATGTAGCCGTTATCGGTCCAGCCCTCCCACAGCATCAGGTGCAGCATGCCGTTGAACAGCATGACGTCGGTCCCGGGCTGGATCGGCAGGAACAGGTCGGCAATTTCGACCGTGTCGGTGCGGCGCGGATCGGCCACGATGATCTTCAGCCCTGGGTTCGCGGCTTTTGCGTCCTCTATGCGGCGGAACAGGATCGGGTGTGCCCAGGCGGCGTTGCTGCCCACGATGAAGAGGCACTCGGCGTGCTTCAGGTCGTCGTAGCAGGCCGGCGGCGCATCGGCGCCCAGCGTCTGTTTGTAGCCGGCCACCGCGCTGCTCATGCACAAGCGCGAGTTGGTGTCGATGTTGTTGGTGCCGATCAGTCCCTTGGCCAGCTTGTTGAAGACGTAGTAGTCCTCGGTGAGCAACTGGCCCGAGACGTAGAAGCCGACGGCGTCGGGGCCGTGTTCGTGGATGATTTGCTCGAACTTGTCGACGGCGCCGCCGAGCGCGGCGTCCCATGCGATGGGCGCTGGCTCGCCGCCGCGCGTGGCGCGCTGCATGGGCTGCAGCAGCCGCGTCTGGCGTGTGACGGTGGCCGTGGCCGTGAGATGCAGTGTCGAGCCCTTGGTGCAGAGGCGCCCGAAGTTGGCCGGGTGGTCAGGGTCGCCGCGCACGCCGGTAATCTGCGCGCCATCGGATTCGATGATCACACCGCAGCCCACGCCGCAGTAAGGGCAGGTGGAGCGAGTTTCTTCCATGGGTCGTGCCTTGGTTGTGCGCCTAGCTGCCGTGCGGCGCCTGCACGTCGAAGCTCTCGTCGCCCAGCTTGCCTGCCGTTGCGGCGCCGGGGCCCGCACGCGGCGCCACCAGGTCGAGGGCATGCGTCTTCAGTTCGAGTACGTTCATCATGACCTGGCCGTCTTCGACTTTCACCGCAAACTTGGGCGTGCATCCCTCGTCGGGCGACTTGGCGCAACCGTCGTCCAGGCCGATGGCCCAGTTGTGCAGCGGACACGCCACGCTGGTGCCGAACACGATGCCCTGGCTCAATGGCCCGCCCTTGTGCGGGCAGCGGTCGAGCAGCGCGAACACCTGGTTCTCGGCATTGCGGAACACCGCGACGTCCACGCCCACCGGTCGCGCCACGCGGCGTGCGCCGAGCACGGGGATGTCGTCGATGCGGCAGATGGTTTTCCATTCACTCATGATGGGTCTCTAGGTTTGAGGTCGGAATACAGTCCCGTCACGCGGTCCATGATGGCCAGCATGTTTTCGCTGGTCACGAACACGTCGGACAAAAGAGCGGGCGAGGTGCCGGCGCCTTCGAGGCGCTGGAGCCCGCGGTTGAAGAACATCCATTGCGCGTCGGCCAGCACCAGTTCCTGGCGGATCTGTGCGGTGGCTTCGGGCGCGTTGCGCAGGGTGTCCAGGCCGGCCAGGAACTCGGAGCGTGACTTGGCAATCTCGGCCGTGCTGCCGGGCGCGTCGATCTGCATCGCACCGGCCAGATAGAACTTGGCCATGCGCTGCGACAGCATGCGCTGCCGGCCCGCGATGTTGACCAGCCGGCCCACGGGCTTGCCCGAGGTCGCTTCGTACTGCGTGGTGCCCTGGTTCGCGAGCGCGAGCACGGCGGCATCGAGCTTGATGATCCGGGCCGCTTCTTCCTTGCCGGGCGCGGGCCCGGTGAGCTCGCGCTTGAAGCCGAGCCAGGCACCGTCGAGTGCGTCGTAGGTGGTGCGGATGGCAGGACTCGGTGCAAAGGCCTTGAGCTCGGCCAGTTGCTTGTCGAACAGTGCAATCGATTTTTCCAGCACCTGCTGGGCGTTGCGTGTTTCCACTTGCTGCGCCAGCGCGAGATAGGCCTTGCTCGCGCGCTGCGACAGCATGCGCTGGCGGCCCGCCTTGTTGATGGCGTCGTTGAGGTCGGCCACCTGCGCGCGTGCGCCCACTGCGGCCAGCGCGGATGAAGCGATGAAGAGTCTTCTTTTCAATTTTTTTCCCTGCGCTTTGCGCTTAAACCGCGAGCGGCGTGAACTGCCGCACATCCACCTGCGCCTGGCTCGACTCGAGCCAGGGATCCGGCTCCCCATCCAGCGCGAACTGCAGCCGCTCCCACAGCGCCTTGCGGCCAGCTTCGTCTTCCAAGATCTTCTTCTTCACATAGTCCAGCCCCACCCGCCCGATGTAGTGCACCGTGCGCTCCAGGTACCAGCCTTCCTCGCGGTACAGCTGCAGGAACGCCCCCGAGTACTCCATCACCTCGGCGGCCGTCTTCACCTTCACCAGGAACTGCGCCACCTCGGTCTTGATGCCGCCGTTGCCGCCGACATACAGCTCCCAGCCCGAATCCACCCCGATCACCCCCACGTCCTTGATCCCCGCCTCGGCGCAGTTGCGCGGGCATCCCGAGACCGCCAGCTTGACCTTGTGCGGCGAATACATCGCCCACAGCGCCCGCTCCAGGTCCTTGCCCATCTGGGTCGAATCCTGGGTGCCGAAGCGGCACCACTCGCTGCCCACGCAGGTCTTCACCGTGCGCAGGCTCTTGGCATAGGCAAAGCCCGAAGGCATGCCGATGTCCTTCCAGACCCCTTCCAGATCCTCCTTCTTCACCCCCAGCAGGTCGATGCGCTGGCCGCCCGTGACCTTCACCGTGGGAATCTTGTACTTGTCCGCTGCATCCGCGATGCGCCGCAGCTCGTCCGGCGTGGTATGGCCGCCCCACATGCGCGGGATCACCGAGTAGGTGCCGTCCTTCTGGATGTTGGCGTGGCTGCGCTCGTTGATGAAGCGGCTCTGCGGATCGTCCTTGGCCTCCTTGGGCCAGGTGGAGATCAGGTAGTAGTTCACCGCCGGGCGGCAGGTCGCGCAGCCGTTGGGCGTGCGCCAGCCCAGGTTGCGGTAGACCGCGTCGTGCGTGAGGTAGTGTTCCTTCCTGATCGCCTCGCGCACCTCCTGGTGGTTCGCGTCGGTGCAGCCGCACACCGCCTTCTTCCTGGGCGTGGCCGAGTAGTCGCCGCCGGCGGTGAACATCAGGATCTGCTCCACCAGCCCGGTGCAGGAACCGCAGCTGGCGCTGGCCTTGGTGTGCTTTTTCACCTCGTCCAGCGTGAACAGGCCCTTTTCCTTGATGGCCTTGCAGATGGTGCCCTTGGTCACGCCGTTGCAGCCGCACACCTCGGCCTCGTCGGGCATGCTGGCGGCCTTGCTGTGGCCCTCGTGGCCGGTGTCGCCGATGTTGGACTCGCCGAACATCAGCTTGTCGCGGATGTCGTGCACGCTGCGCCCGTCGCGCAAGAGCTTGAAGTACCAGCTGCCGTCCACCGTGTCGCCGTACAGGCACGCGCCCACCAGCTTGTCGTCCTTGATCACCAGCTTCTTGTAGACCCCGCCGAAGGGATCGCTCATGACGATCTCCTCGGTGCCAACGCCTCCCATGAACTCGCCGGCCGAGAACAGGTCGATGCCCGTGACCTTGAGCTTGGTGGAGGTGAGCGAGCCCAGGTAGCGCCCGATGCCGAACTGCGCCAGGTGGTTGGCCGCGACCTTGGCCTGCTCGAAGAGAGGCGCCACCAGCCCGTAGGCGATGCCGCGGTGGGCCGCGCATTCGCCCACCGAGTAGATGCGTGCATCGGTCACGGTCTGCAGGGTGTCGGTGACCACGATGCCGCGGTTGCAGTGCAGGCGCATCTTCTCGGCCAGCTCGGTGTTGGGGCGGATGCCCACAGCCATGACGACCAGGTCGGCGGCCACTTCGGTGCCGTCCTTGAAGCGGATGGCGGACACGCGGCCCTGGTCGTTCCCCACCAGCTCCTGGGTCTGGGCGCCGATGAGGAACTTCAGGCCCCGGTCTTCCAGGGACTTCTGCAAGAGCTTGCCGGCCACGTCGTCCAGCTGGCGCTCCATGAGCCAGGGCATGACGTGCACCACGGTGACGTTCATGCCGCGCAGCATCAGGCCGTTGGCCGCCTCCAGGCCCAAGAGGCCCCCGCCGATGACGACCGCGTTCTTGTGCGTGCGCGCGGTCTCGATCATGTAGTCGGTGTCGGCGATGTCGCGGTAGGCGATGACGCCCTTGAGGTCCTTGCCGGGCACCGGGAGCATGAAGGGGTTGGAGCCGGTGCACATCAAGAGGCGGTCGTAGGCGGCCTCGGTGACAGCGCCCTGGGCGTCCACGGCGCGCACGATGCGTTTGACGCGGTCGACCTCGACCACCTTCTTGCCGGCGTGCAGGGTGATGTGGTTCTCGGTGTACCACTCCCAGCTGTTGAGCACGATCTCGTCCACGGTCTGCTCGCCGGCCAGCACGGGCGACAGGAGGATGCGGTTGTAGTTGGGGTGCGGCTCGGCGCCGAAGACGGTGATGTCGTACAGGTCCGGGGCGAGCTTCAAGAGCTCCTCCAGGGTGCGCACGCCGGCCATGCCGTTGCCGACCATCACGAGTTTGAGTTTGTGCATGGGGTGGGGCCTTTCAACGAATCAAGCAAATGGGAAGCACGCGGCGCACGTGGAGAATCGCGCCATGAGCTTTGAAGTGGACATCGGCTACAGCAGCCAGCGCGGACCGCGCGAAGTGAACGAAGACTTTGCCGGCGCCGTGAACGCACCGCCCGGCGACGAGTCGCGCGGGCTCATCGCGGCCATTGCCGACGGCGTGTCCACCGGCGGCCGCGGGCTGGAGGCGTCGCAGACCACGGTGATGGGGCTTCTGGCCGACTACTTCGCCACGCCCGACACCTGGGAACCGACGGCCGCGCTCGACCGCCTGGTCGCCGCGCAGAACGCCTGGCTTGCCGATCACAACCGGCGCCGGCAGGGCGGGGGCACCGCGCTCACCACCTTGACGGCGCTGGTGCTGCATGGCCAGAGCTACACGCTGGCGCACGTGGGCGATACGCGCGCATGGCGCGTGCGCACCGACGGTGAGCCCGCCATGCTGCTGACGCAGGACCATGCCTTCGAGCATCCCGACATGCGCAGCCGGCTGACGCGCGCCATCGGCCTGGACGACCAGGTGCGCGTCGACTACGCACAGGGCGACGTGCGGGTGGGCGACTGCTTCGTGCTCACGTCCGATGGCGTGCACGGCGTGCTCAAGCCGCAGCGCCTGGCCGAGCTCGCCTTGCAGGGCGGTGCCGAGGACGCGAGCGAGGCGCTGGTGAAAGCCGCGCTCGATGCGGGCACGCGCGACAACGCGACGGCGCTGGTCATTCGCGTGGTCGGCCTGGACGCGCGGCAACTGGACGACGAGCTCGGCGACGGCCGTCGGCTGGCCCCTCCGCCTTTCTTGAAAGTGGGCGACGCGCTCGACGGCTACGTCGTCACCGGACTGGTGGCCGACACCGGCGTGCACCTGCTGTACCAGGCGCGCAATGCGGCCACGCGCGAGCTGGTGGCGCTCAAGACCTTGCACCCTTCGCGCGCCAGCGATCCGCAGGAGCGCGCCATGCTCGCGCACGAAGCGTGGCTGGGCCAGCGCGTGGGCAACGGAGGATTCGTGCGTGTGCACGAGCGGGCGGAAAACGCCAGCGCGCTTTACATCGTCTTCGATTGGCACGGCGGGCGCACGCTGGAGCAGATGCGCAAGTCCGGCGCCCGAGGCACTGTGGCCGAAGTGGTTGCGGCGGCCATCGAGGTGACCAAGGCGCTGGGCCGGCTGCACCGCCATGGCGTGGTGCATCGAGACATCAAGCCCGGCAACCTGCACCTGGGCGACGATGGACGCTGGCGCATCCTGGATCTTGGCGTGGCGCTGTCCGGACGCGAGGGATCGGCCCAGCGGGAGTTGCATGCCGGCACGCCCAGCTACATCAATCCCGAGCAATGGGAGGGCGCCAATGCCGACCCGGGCAGTGACCTGTTCGCGCTCGGCGCCACGCTGTACCAGTGGCTCGGCGGGCACTTGCCCTACGGCGAGATCGAGCCCTACCAGGTGGCGCGCTACCGTCGCGATCCCGTCGCACTCTCGCGCCTGCGGCCCGATGTTCCCGTGTGGCTCGACCACCTGGTGCGCAAGGCCGTGGCGCGCGACCCGAAGGAGCGCTTCGAAACCGCCGAGGAAATGCTGCTCGCCCTGGAGCGGGGCGCTTCCCGCCCCGTCAGCGCGCCCGCCGCCACGCCGCTGATCCGCCGCGATCCAGCTGCGCTCTACAAGATCGCGCTGGCCGTGTCGCTGCTGTTCAACGCACTGCTCGTGGTGTGGCTTCTCTTCCTGCCACGCTGACGGCGAGCGGAAGAGGGTCATGGGCGTGCCGCTTTCCGTGGCGCAACGTACTTCTTCGCGGCGGCAGGCTGGGTCGAGGTGCGCGCACGGCCGCCTTTTTCTGCCCAGGTGCGGGTCCAGCGGATCTGCATGATGCGCATCACCCCCAGCATCACGAGCGAGAGCGCACCGAAGAACACGAAGCCCCAGACGTAGCTGCCCAGGTACTGCTTAGACAGGCCCATGGCGTTGGGCACCAGGCCGCCGCCCAGCGCGCCGATTTCGCCGATCATGGAGCCGGCCACGGCGGTGCTCGTGGGCCAGCGCAGCGGCACCAGCTGGAACAGCGCGCCGTTGCCTGCACCCAGCGCGGCAAAGCACAGGATGAGGAGCAGCGTGGTGAGCGCCAGAGAGGACGAAGAGACGCCCACCAGCACCAGCCCGACAGCCACCGCCAGCAGCACCACCGTGAGGGTGTTGACGCCGCCCCAGCGGTCGGAGATCCAGCCGCCGACGATGCGCACCGCCGCGCCCATGAATGCGGCCAGCATCGTGAGCTGTCCGGCCTGCACCTTGCTCACGCCGAACTGGTCGTAGTAGTAGGACGGCAGGAAGGTGGTGAGGCCGATGAAGCCGCCGAAAGTCACGCCGTAGATCAGGCTGAACACCCAGCCGTCTTTTTCGAACAGGCAGGCGATGTGCTCGCGGAAGCTCGCGTGGCTGTCCACGTCGGGCGGCTCCTTGGCAAAGACGATCATCACGATCATCGGCACCAGGATGGCCGCCGCGGCCACGCCATACACCGCCTGCCAGCCGAGCCACAGCGCAAGCGGCGGCGCCACCAGCACCGACACTGCTGTGCCCACATTGCCGGCGCCCACCAGGCCCATGGCCAGGCCCTTGTGCTGCGGCGGAAACCAGCCCGAGCCCAGCGACAGCGCCACGCCGAAGCTCGCGCCGGCAATGCCCAGCAGCACGCCCATGGCCAGCAGGTCGTTGAAGCTCTTCACGAAGAAGAAGCCGAACAGCATGGCGACGGCGATCAAGCCCATCTCGACCAGCGTGGCGTTCTTGCGGCCGATGTACTGCGACAGGATGCCGAGCGGAAAGCGCATCAGCGCGCCCGCAATGATCGGCACCGACAGCATCAGGCCCTTCTGCGCCGGCGAGAGGTCGAAGGTCTCGCCGATGAAGGGCGCCATGGCGCCGTTGAGCACCCAGATGCAGCAGGAGAACGAGAAGTACAGGAAGGCCGAGAACAGCGTCGGGCCGTGGCCTGATTGCAAGAAGGTCCTGAAACTGGACATGGCGTTCAATCGTGCGAAATGCCGCGGCGCGGCCTTTGCAGAGCCGTGTCGACGGACGGGGTTGGGGCGGAATGCCGGCGGCGGACGCTGTCGGCGTGGGGGTGCTTCCCAGCAGGGGAAATGCCGGGACGGATGCAGGAGCCTGCAGCCTCATCACCAAAGCGGTGCTTCGTTACACCGCACCCTCGTCGATGCAAGAGACGTGCCCGCAAAAACGCGCGGGTGTGGCCTATGCTTGCCGTGCCTCCAACCGCTTTGCCATGATGTCCCTTCTCGTCGTCCTGCCCAATGAATTCGCCGAACCCGCGCCGTTGCCGGAGCCGCTGCAGCAGGCCCTGGCGAATGCCGGCGCCATCGTCAGCGAGCGGGCCACCTGCCACACGCTGGTGCAGCGGGTGGGTGCGCTTGCACCGCAACAGGTGCTGGCCTGCGTGCCGGCACCTGCGCACCAGCTGCAGGTGCTGCTCGATGCGCTGAAGGAGTGGAACGGCGCCCCGCCGTGTGCGCTTGGTCTCGTGAGCGCGCCGCTCGATGGTGCGCAGCATGAAGCGCTGGTTGCACTCGGTGTGCATGCGTGGCTGCCGTTCGATGCGCTCGATGCCGCTTCGCTCGCGGGGCTGACGGCCAGGGCGCAGGCCCGCTGGCAGCGCGAAGCCGCGCTGCGAACCGAGCTCGAAGGCTTGCGCACACGCATGGACGAGCGCAAGTGGGTCGATCGCGCCAAGGGCCACCTGATGTCCGCCCGCGGCATCGGCGAGGACGAGGCCTTTGGCCTGCTGCGCGGCGCCGCCATGCACGCCAACCTGCGGCTGGGCGAGGTGTCGCGATCGGTGATCGAGGCCGCGCAATGGGCCGACGCCATCAACCGCGCCGGCCAGCTGCGAATGCTCTCGCAGCGGCTGGTGCGGGTGGCGGCGCAGCTTCTTGCCGGGATTGACGTGCAGCGCGCGCGGGTATTGCGCACGCAATCGACCGAGCGGGTGCAGCAGAACCTGGATCATCTGGCCACTCTCGACCTGGATGCGGCCGGCGTGAAGGCGCTGGGCGAGGTGCGGGCTGCGTGGGAGGAGTTGGCCACCTTGCTGGCCGCGAAGCCGGCGCCGCAAGGGCTCGCCGACATCGATGCGCGAGGCGAGGCCTTGCTGTCGGCTGCCGAGGCAATGACGGATGCACTGGAAGCTTCCGGCGCGCGGCGCGCGCTGCGCATCGTGAACATCTGCGGCCGCCAGCGCATGCGCGCGCAGCGTCTGGCGAAAGATGCATTGCTCGCATCGACCATTGCAGCAGAGCCTTCGCGCGGCCGGCTGCTGCCGACCATGAACGAGTTCGAGGCGGCGCTGGGCGAACTGGAACGTGCGCCCCTCAGTTCACCCGAGATTCGCGCCGCGCTGGTGGCCGCGCGCGACGAATGGCTGCGCCTGGTGGGCGGCGTGCAGGCACAGGGCAGCCCCGAAGGCCGCGCAACGCTGGTGCGCTCCAGCGAAGCGCTGGTGGACACCTTCGAGCGTCTCACCGCCTGGTACGAGCACAGCTTGCAGGTCATCATGTCCTGACGCCGCTTGTGCCGCGCTCGCTGGTTCAGGCCGCGACCTTCTCCACGTGCGCCTGGCGCGTGTAGAGAAAATCGATCACCGCCTTGCGGGCGTGCACGTAGACCGGGTCTTCGGCCAGTTCGACGCGGTTGCGCGGACGGGCGATATCGACCTTGAGCACTTCGCCGATGGTGGCGGCCGGGCCGTTGGTGAGCATCACGATGCGGTCGCTCAGGAGCACCGCCTCGTCCACGTCGTGCGTGACCATGACCACGGTGCTCTGCGTCTTTTGCACGATGGCGAGCAGCTCGTCCTGCAGCTTGGCGCGCGTGAGCGCGTCGAGGGCGCCGAAGGGCTCGTCCATCAGTAGCACCTTGGGTTCCATCGACAGTGCGCGCGCAATGCCCACGCGCTGCTTCATGCCGCCCGAGATTTCACCGGGGCGCTTTTGCGCCGCGGGCGTGAGGCCGACCAACGCGAGCGCCGCATCGGTGCGCGCGCGCAGCTGAGTCTTGTTCTCGGTGGCGGCAAAGACGCGCTCGACCGCGAGGTACACGTTCTCGAAACAGGTGAGCCAGGGCAGCAGCGAGTGGTTCTGGAACACCACCGCGCGTTCGGGCCCCGGGCCCTTGATTTCCCTGTTGGCGCACAGCAGCACGCCCTCAGTCGGCGTGGTCAGGCCGGCAATGAGGTTCAGCAGCGTGGATTTGCCGCAGCCCGAATGGCCGATGAGCGTGACGAACTCGCCCTTGGCCACGTTCAGGTTGACGCCCTGCAGCGCAAGGAAGCTGCCCTTGGTGGTCTTGAAGCGCTGTTCGACGCCGTGGATCTCGATGTACTTCGAATCATCATTCATGACTTCACCTCTTCGAACGTGAATGCTGTGGCAAGCTTGATGAGCGCGAACTCCAGCACGAGGCCGACGATGCCGATGACGAAGATCGCGATGATGATGTTGGCGACGTTGAGGTTGTTCCACTCGTCCCACACCCAGAAGCCGATGCCGACGCCGCCGGTGAGCATTTCGGCCGCAACGATCACGAGCCATGCAGTGCCCACGGCCAGGCGCACGCCGGTCAGCATGTAGGGCAGCACGGCAGGGAAGAGGATCTTGGTGAAGATCTTCCACTCGGACAGGTTCAGCACCTTGGCCACGTTCATGTAGTCGCTTGGAACGCGCTGCACGCCCACTGCGGTGTTGATCACCATCGGCCAGATCGAGCAGATGAAGATGGTCCAGATGGCGGCCGGGTTGGCGCCCTTGAACACCAGGAGGCCGATGGGCAGCCATGCGAGCGGCGACACCGGACGCAGCAGCCCGATCAGCGGATTGAACATGCGCGCAAGAAATTCGAAACGCCCGATGGCAAAGCCGGCGGGAATGCCGACCGCAGCCGCGAGTCCGAAGCCCATTGCCACGCGTTGCAGCGACGAGAGTACGTTCCAGCCCACACCCTGGTCGTTGGGCCCCTTGCTGTAGAACGGATCGCTGAACACGGTGAGGGCCTGCTGCCAGGTGACCAGCGGCGAAGGAAAGCCGGTGGTGCTTTTCATGGCAATCAGCTCCCAGATCAGCACCAGGAGGCCAAAGCCCGCGAGCGGCGGCAGCACGCGCATCCAGAAGGCGCGCAGGTCGATGGGGGAGCGTTGCTTTTTCTCCCTCTCCACTCTGGGGAGAGGGGTGGGGTGAGGGGCTGCCTCGGCGCGGGGCACGCCTTCACCCCGGCCCTCTCCCGCACGCGGGCCAGGGAGAGATGCGTCCATCGGCGAATGAAATACAGCGCTGACCATGGTGTGTTTCTCCTCAGGCATGGACCTTGAACGAATCGGCATATTTGCGGGGGTCCTTGCCGTCCCACACGGTGCCGTCCATCAGCTTGCTGGTTCGCATCAGTTCCTTGGGCACGCTGACCTTCATGGCGCCGGCGACGTCCTTGTACATGTCGATCTGGTTGATCTGCTTGGCCACGGCCAGGTAGTCGGGGTGCTCCTTCAGGATGCCCCAGCGCTTGTGCTGCGTGAGGAACCACATGCCGTCGGACAGGTAAGGAAAGTTGACCGCGCCGTCATCGAAGAACTTCATGTGGTTGGGGTCGTCCCAGGTCTTGCCCATGCCGTTCTCGTAACGTCCCAGGATGCGCTGGTTGATGGCGTCCGCGCTGGTGTTGATGTACGACTTCTCGGCGACGACTTCGGCCATCTTGGCCTTGTTCTGAAGGTTGGCGTCGATCCACTTGCCCGCTTCCATCACGGCCATCATCACGGCGCGGCAGGTGTTCGGGTTGGCTTTCACGAACTCGGCGCGGGTGCCGAGCACCTTCTCGGGATGGTCCTTCCAGATGTCCTGCGTGGTGATCGCCGTGACGCCGATCTTGTCGATGATGGCGCGCTGGCCCCAGGGCTCGCCCACGCAGAAGCCGTCCATGTTGCCCACGCGCATGTTGGCCACCATCTGCGGAGGCGGCACCACGATCACCTTGGCATCGGCCACTGGGCTGATGCCGGCCGAAGCCAGCCAGTAGTTCAGCCACATCGTGTGGGTGCTCGTCGGAAAGGTGCCGGCGAAGGTGTACTCGCGCTTTTCCTTGGCCATCAGCTTGGCGAGCGACGGCGCGTCCACCGCGCCCTTGTCGGCCAGCGCTTTCGAAAGCGTGATGGCCTGGCCATTGCGGTTCAGGCCCATGAGCACGGCCATGTCCTTCTTGGGGCCGCCCACGCCGACGTGCACGCCATAGACCAGGCCGTAGAGGACATGGGACATGTCGAGCTCGCCGTTGACCAGCTTGTCTCGCACGCCGGCCCAACTGGCTTCCTTGCTGGGCACGATCTTCACGCCGTACTTCTTGTCGAAGCCCAGCACCGAAGCCATCACCACGCTGGCGCAGTCGGTCAGCGGGATGAAGCCGATCTTCACTTCCGCCTTCTCCGGCTTGTCGGAGCCCTGGGCCCAGACGGCGGCGCGCAGGGCCGGATTGATACCCACGGCGCCAATGGCGGCGGCTTGCAGTACGCGGCGGCGGCTGAGGCGGGTTTTCAGCAGGTCGGTCATGTGACGGGCTCCGGTTGAAGGACAACAAAAATGAAAAGCAAAAAACAAAAAGGCGCCCGCACCGCACAAGGGCCGCTCGAAAACGAGCCCTTGCGGGATGGGGACGCCTTTGTCCGATGTCGGTCGGCAAACACCCGCCGTTGGATGTTTGCCTGCCTGGGACCCTGAGGTCCATGTACTACTTGAGCAAACTGTGTGCCAGCTTTTCGAACTCCTTATCCGCTATCAAATAGGCAGCAGGAGAGTGGCTTACAGCTTGTTTTCCGGTTCGCTGGGGGCCAAAAGCCGGTTGCGTGCACGGTTGTTGTGCGTCGCACCAATTCGTGCGCCCGTGCCCGCTTCTTCAGCGCTGAGGCGCGTCGGCCAGGGGCAGGTAGTCGGCCATGGCGAGCATCGACTCGGCCACGTCGACGAGCCGGCGCTTCTGGTTCATGGCCGTTTGCAGGAGCATCTTGTGGGCTTCGCCCTCGGTCATCCGGCGGTGCGCCATCAAGAGGCCCTTGGCACGCTCGACCAGCTTGCGCTCGTTAAGCGAGGCCCGCACGGTTTCGAGCTCGTCGCTCATGGCCTGCAGACGGCGTGATTGTTCCTGCACCATGTCGAGCACGGAGCGCTCCAGGTGCCGTCCGTAAGTGGCGGGTTCCGTAGCCTGGGTGTCGGCGTAGTCAAAGAAGGCGGCACCTTCTGCTTGGGGTGCCAAGGTGCCCAGCACCTTCTCGTATCTCTGCAATTCGCTGCGCGCCTCGGTGGTCTTGCGGGCGCAGAGTTCGCGCAGGTCGGCCGCCAAGCGGTCCTCGACGGATTTCATGGCGTCGATGCGGCGCGTGCAGCTGTCGAACCAGGCTTGGCTCATGCGAGGGTCAGGCGCGGCCGCCGAAGCCGCCTGGGCCGAGGTCACGCTGATGCGGCGCATGCGCTCGATCTCGGCCGTGGCCGCGTCGGATTGGCCCTGGTGCCACAGCGCCAATACGCTGGCGCTCGAGAAATCGATGAAGACCTGGAAGCAGCGCTCCTGCAGCTCGATGAGATGCAGCCATTGCTGGCGCTGCGCCTCGTCGCGGCGGCCCATGGCCAGGGTGGCGGCGCCGAATGCGCGCTCCTGTCCCGCGAACTCTTTGCCCTGCATGAAATTGAACATCGCGACCAAGAGGCGCGAGATCTCGGGGTCGGTGGCGCCGTCGGCCGCTTCGAACACCACAGCCAGCAGGCCGGCGACGAGCTTCGCGAAAGCGGCGGTGGCTTGCGCGGGCGTCAGCTCGAGCGCGCCGACGCGGCGGCGCAGGGCGGGCAGGCCGTCGAGTCCCGGGAGCACCCATGCAATGCGGCTGAAGAGGCGGGCGCTGTTGCCCGCCGTGGCGCCCGGCCGCGCCTCGGTCTCGAGCTGGTCGAATCCGGCGCGGACCGCCTCCTCGAGCACCAGGCACTCGGCGATCTGCGGATCGCGCTGGTCGGCAAAGCGCACGCCGCGCGAGGCGAGAAACACGTTGGACATGCCGCGCTCCCGCTGCAGCGCATGAACCAGACGCGCGATCAGGCCGACCAGGTCGCTGGTGCGCGCGAGCTGGTCCAGCTCGTCGATTTCGCACTTTCTGGCGGCGATCAGAAAACTCAGTCCGGATTTCATGGTGAGGAGGGAAAGCCACGGCCTTGCTGCAACATCCGTGCCGTGCGGACATTCTCCGCCGCCTACACTCGCAGCATGCTTCTCCTGGGTATCGAATCCTCCTGCGACGAAACCGGCGTGGCGCTGGTGGAAACGCACGGCAGCGCGCTGCCGCAGCTACGCTCGCATGCGCTGCACAGCCAGATCGCCATGCACCAGGCCTACGGCGGCGTAGTGCCTGAGCTCGCCAGCCGCGACCACATCCGCCGCGTGCTGCCGCTGACCGAAACGGTGATGGCCGAGGCGGGGCGCGGGCTGGGCGAAATCGACGTGGTTGCCTACACGCGGGGGCCCGGCCTCGCGGGCGCCTTGCTGGTGGGTGCCGGCGTGGCTTGCGCATTGGGCGCGGCGCTCGGCAAGCCGGTGCTCGGCGTGCATCACCTCGAAGGCCATCTGCTGTCGCCGTTCCTGAGCGCGGATCCTCCGGAGTTTCCGTTCGTAGCGCTCCTGGTCTCGGGCGGCCACACGCAACTGATGCGCGTCGATGGCGTCGGGCGCTATGCGTTGCTTGGCGAAACCATCGACGATGCGGCCGGCGAGGCCTTCGACAAGAGCGCCAAGCTCATGGGCCTTCCATATCCGGGTGGTCCCTGGCTGGCCAAGCTGGCGGAAGAGGGCGATCCCGCCGCTTTCAAGCTGCCGCGGCCGCTGCTGCATAGCGGCGACCTGGATTTTTCGTTCGCCGGGCTGAAGACCGCTGTGTTGACGCAGGCCAAGAAGCTGGGCACCGCGCTTGAAGCGAACAAGGCGAACCTTGCGGCATCCACGCAGGCCGCGATCGTCGAAGTGCTGCTGAAGAAGTCGATGGCCGCGCTTGAGCAGGCCGGCCTCAAGCGGCTCGTCGTGGCGGGCGGCGTGGGGGCGAACCGGAGCCTGCGCGAGCAATTGAACGCCGCCTGCGCGAGACGTGGCGTGCGCGTGCACTATCCGGAACTGCACCTGTGCACCGACAACGGCGCGATGATCGCGATGGCTGCGGCGATGCGGCTGCAGTCGGGGCTGGCCGAGGCTAGCGAACGCTATGCCTTCGACGTCAAGCCGCGATGGCCCATGGCTTCGCTGATGACGACCGATACGGCCTCATCGGCATCGTAGGCCTCGCTGGCCTGGAAGATGCCCGCGCCCGCGCTGTGCGGGGCGAGCGGCCGAGCGACGGCACCGGCAGCACATCGAGCATGTTGCGCCAGAGCTGGCGCCACTGCGGCCAGTCGTGGCCGCCTTCGGTCGTGAAGACACGGCCTTCGGGCAGGGCATCGGCCAGCAGCTTGTGGTTGCTGGCAAACCGGTCGCTGAGGCCGAATCCGAGATAGAGCTGCGGCAGCTTCTGCCCCTGCTGCGGCTGCAGGTATTGCTGGAACCAGGGCCACAGCTTGCGGTCCACTTCCTCGTCGGGCTGGGGGCCGGTGGGTGCCTGCCACGCGCGCAGGCCGCCGGCCTTGTGGATCTCGGCGCCCAGAACGCGGCGTCCCAGGTACGGTGCCAGCGCCACAATGCCGTCGACCGAGCCGGGCCGCGACAGTTCATGGATCAACGCACCGAAGCCGCCGATGGAGATGCCCACGAGCCAGATCGACTTGTAGCCTTTGGCCCGCTGCGGTTGGATGACGTCCGCATGCAGGCGCTCGCTGAGCGTCTGGTCGTAGTAGTAGGAAACGTCGGCGTCCACCAGCAGCGAGTCGGCGGCCAGGTGGCGCTCCCGCACGGCGCTGATGAAGCCTTCGCGCTCGAATTCGTCGGGTTTCAGGTAGGCGCCCGGCAGGAATACCAGGAGCGTATCGGACCGTTCGTTGTCCTTGGCTGACTTGAGGTGCGTGATCATGGTGTGCCTCGGGGAGGGCACCCGAATCCGCACCGTCAAGGATTCGATGCGTTTGCGAGACGCCCACGAAGAAAAAATGTGAAAACATCACATGATGTGACGTTCTCGCTGCCCTATTGTGAATAGAGAGTGCTATCAAAGTCAAAAACAATGGATAACGACACTTTCCTCTCGTGGGCTTTGCAGCCTCAATTGATCTGCAGTGCGGAAACCTGGCTGACGGGCACCTTCTTGCCGAGCTTCAGCGTAAGTACACCATTCTCCAGCTTGGCTTCGCTCGAAGCTGCATCGATGTCCAGGGGCAACTCGTAGGCCGCCTTGAATTGGCGCTTGGCTTCAGCCTTGCTGTCGATGCGGACCACGGCACCCTCAATGCCGATGGCGAGGTCTTCGCGCGACAGGCCCGGCACGTCGATGGAAAGCGTCCAGCTCTTGTCGTCCTGTTCGACGAGCGGCGAGCGGCTGGCTCCGGCAAAGGCTTCGTTGACGAAGCGCTCGAACGCGCGGTCGTACGAACGAGGAGCGAAGCGGGCCGTGCGAAGGGTGGGGGCGAAAAACATGTGAGAACTCCTGAATGAACACAATGGGGACAAGGAATGTGTGTCCCTTACACTGCGCGGCCATTCAATGCTGAGTGCCGCTTGCCACTTCATCTAGGCATGGCCGCACCCGTTTCAAGACAATGTATTCCCCCTTTATTTGGCGTCGCAAGGCCTTGAAATTTGCCGCGCTGGCGCTATGCACGGCGCCTTTTGCCGCACCGGCCCAGACACCGCCCGCACCCATCCGGCTTGCGTTGATCGAGAGCATGAGCGGGCCGTTTGCCAACACCGGCGAGGCGGTGTTTCGCAACCTGCTGTGGGCCGTGGAGCGCGTGAATGCGCGCGGCGGCATCAAGATGCCCGGCGGCGCACGGCCGCTTCAGCTCGACCGATACGACAGCAAGGGGCAGAACGAGGAAGCGCTGTCCGCCTTGCGTGCAGCCATGGACGACGGTGCTCGCATCGTGCTTCAGGGCAACTCGTCGGCCACTGCGGCGGCATTGGTCGATGCGATCGAGAAGAACAACGAGCGCGATCCCTCGCGCCGCGTGATCTTCCTCAACTACGCGGCGGTCGATCCGGTGCTCACCAACGAGCGCTGCAGCTTCTGGCACTTCCGCTTCGACGCCCATGCCGACATGCGCGTGGCTGCGCTGATGGAAGTGGTGAAGGAAGACGCGGCGCTCAAGCGCGCGTACCTCATCGGGCAGGACTACAGCTTTGGCCAGGCGGTGCTGCGCGAATCGAAGCGCCAGCTGGGCGTGCAGCGGCCGGACGTGGAAATCGTCGGGGACGAGCTGCACCCGATGGGCAAGGTGAAGGACTTCGCGCCCTACGCCAGCAAGATCCTTGCGAGCGGCGCGCAGGCGGTGTTCACCGGCAACTGGGGCAACGACCTCACGCTGCTGGTGAAGGCCGCGCGCGAGGCCGGCTTCAACGGCACCTTCTACACCTTCTACGGCAACGCCCTGGGCGCGCCCGCGGCCATCGGCGACGCGGGCATCGGACGCGTGATCGCGGTGGCCGATTGGCTGCCCAATGTGCAGACCGCGCAGTCCGAGGCGTTCTACCGCGCCTTCCGTGCGCGCTTTCCCAAGCCGGCCGACGACTACGTGCACATGCGCATGCAATTGCTCGTGGAGTCGCTCGCGCAGTCGCTCGAGCGTGCGGGCAGTGTCGATGCGGTGGCCGTGGCACGGGCGCTCGAGCAGGCCGACGTGAGCCTCTACGGGCAGCGCGGCCGCATGCGCGCGGCCGACCACCAGTTCCAGCAGCAGCTTGTTGTGGGCGTGATGGACAAGCAGGGCAAGCCCGGCGTGCAGTTCGATGTCGAAGGTTCGGGCTACGGCTTCCGCGTGATCAAGACCATTGCCCCCGAGCGCGCCGAATTGCCGACCACCTGCAAAATGAAAAGAATCTAGGAAACGAAGACATGCGCGAAGCCATCCACAACCTCGAAGCCTCCAAGATCCGCGAGGTTGCCAATGCCGGGCTCGGCCGCGACGACGTGCTCGCCTTCTGGTTCGGCGAAAGCGACGAGGTCACACCCGAGGTGATCCGCCAGGCGGCCATCGATTCGCTGCAGCGCGGCGAAACCTTCTATGCCCACAACCTCGGCCTGCCGGAGTTGCGCGAGGCGATTGCCGGCTACACCAGCAAGCTGCATCCAAAGGTCGATGCGTCGCGCATCGCCGTCACCTCCGGCGGCGTGAGTGCGCTGATGCTTGCGGTGCAGGCGCTGGTCGATGCAGGCGACGAGGTCGTCGCGGTCACGCCCGTGTGGCCCAACCTCACGGCGCAACCCGCGATCCTCGGTGCCCGGGTGCGCACGGTGTCGCTGGTACCCGCCGATGGGCAATGGACGCTCGACCTGGCTGCGCTGCGCAAGGCTGTCACGCCGAACACCAAGCTCTTGATCGTCAATGCGCCCAACAACCCCACCGGCTGGACCATGACGCGCGAAGAGCAGCAAGCCGTGCTCGACCACTGCCGCGAGACCGGCACCTGGATCCTGGCCGACGAGGTGTACGAGCGCCTTTACTTTGAACCGACGGCCAATGGCTGCGCGCCCAGTTTCCTGGACATCTCCAGCCCTGACGACCGGCTGGTCGTGACCCACAGCTTCTCCAAGAGCTTCCTCATGACCGGCTGGCGGCTGGGCTGGCTCGTGCTGCCGCCCGCGCTGGTCGAGGGAATCGGCAAGCTGATCGAGTTCAACACCTCGTGCGCCAGCGTCTTCACCCAGCGCGCCGCCGTTGCGGCCATCGAGCACACTGCGGAGATCACGCCCCGCGTGGTCGCCCACCTGAAGCGCTGCCGAGACACCCTGGTCCCGCTCCTGGCCGAACTTCCCGGCGTGCAGGTGGCTTCCGCGAAAGGCGGTATGTACGCCTTTTTCCGCCTCGAAGGCTTCGGCGATTCCCTCGACCTGGCCAAGCGCCTGGTCGTCGAGGCCGGCCTTGGCCTCGCCCCCGGCAACGCCTTCGCGCCCGAAGCCCAGGGCTGGCTGCGCTGGTGTTTCGCCTCCAAAGACCCCCAGCGCCTTGTGCAGGGCGTGGAGCGCCTGAAAACCTGGCTATCCAAACAGTAGCAACGCCGCTGCGCGAGGCCGAAGGCGAGCCGCCCATTCCAGGGATGCCGCGGAACCGGCTTTGCCGGGCCGCTGGCATCGCCCCCGGTAGGGGGAGGGAGGAGCGACACGAAGTGCGCGGAGCCTGGGGGCGAGCTATAATGAATGGCTTTGCATGCCGCAAGGCGCACGGTGAGGGCAGTTCCAGCGCTCACCGCAAGTCAAACATCCCGGAACAAGGAAATTCAACATGATCGCAGCCTCCATCAAGGCCGAAGTCGTCAAAGACAACGCCCGCGCCGCCAACGACACTGGTAGTCCCGAAGTGCAAGTCGCACTGCTGACCGCCCGTATCAACGAGCTCACCCCCCACTTCAAGACGCACGCCAAGGACCACCACGGCCGTCGCGGCCTGCTGCGCATGGTGAGCCGCCGCCGCAAGCTCCTGGACTATCTCAAGTCCAAGGATGCCGACCGCTACACCGCGCTGATCGCCAAGCTGGGTCTGCGCAAGTAAACCGAATCGCATGAAAAAACGCCTGGGTTAGTCCGCTAGCTCAGGCGTTTTTTACTTCGCGATCCACTTTCGGAGTGCCAAAACAGAGCGAAGCTGTGTCATTCCAATGAAGTTCCCGTCGAGCTTCGCTGGAATGGCATCGTGTTCTGAGAAGCCTCCGTCCCTGCGGACCCTGTGCTGTGTGCAGGCGTTTCGCTATCAAAACAGGAGCAAAACATGAGCCTCTTCAACAAAATCACCAAGTCCTTCCAGTGGGGCGACAAGACCGTCGTCATGGAAACGGGTGAAATCGCCCGCCAAGCCAGCGGCGCCGTGGTGGTCGACATCGACGGTACCGTGATCCTCGCAACCGTGGTCGCCTCCAAGACCGCCAAGCCTGGCCAGGACTTCTTTCCGCTGACCGTCGACTACATCGAGAAGACCTACGCCGCTGGCAAGATCCCCGGCAGCTTCTTCAAGCGCGAAGCCAAGCCCAGCGAACACGAAACCCTGACCAGCCGCCTGATCGACCGTCCGATCCGTCCGCTGTTCCCCGAAGGCTTCCTGAACGAAGTGCATGTGGTCATCCACACGCTGTCGCTCAACCCCGAAGTCGACGCCGACATCGCTGCCATGATCGGCGTGAGCGCTGCGCTGTCGATTTCCGGCATTCCGTTCAGCGGCCCGATCGGCGCTGCACGCGTGGGCTACATCAACGGCCAATACGTGCTGAATCCGGGCCAGACCGCCCGCAAGGATTCGCAGATGGACCTCGTCGTTGCCGGCACCGAAGCCGCCGTGCTGATGGTCGAATCCGAAGCCCTGCAGCTCAGCGAAGAAATCATGCTGGGCGGCGTGGTGTTCGGCCACGAACAAGCCGCCATCGCGATCAACGCGATCCATGAACTCGTGCGCGACGCCGGCAAGCCGGTGTGGGACTGGCAGCCGCCGGCCGAAGACGAGGCCTTCGTTGCCAAGGTCAAGAGCCTGGCTGAAGAAAAGCTGCGCGCCGTCTATCAAATTCGCAGCAAGCAAGCCCGCACGCAAGCCCTGCGCGAAGCCAACGCCAGCGTGATGAACGCGCTGAAGGAGAGCGGCGAGCCTTTCGACGCCGGCAAGGTCAACGACCTGCTGTTCTCCATCGAAGCCAAGATCGTGCGCAGCCAGATCCTTTCGGGCGAACCGCGCATCGACGGCCGCGACACGCGCACCGTGCGCCCCATCGAGATCCGCAACTCCGTGCTGCCCCGTACCCACGGCTCGGCGCTGTTCACGCGCGGCGAGACGCAGGGCCTGGTCATCACCACGCTCGGCACCGAACGCGACGCACAGCGCATCGACGCGCTGATGGGCGAGTACGAAGACCGCTTCCTGTTCCACTACAACATGCCTCCCTTCGCCACCGGCGAAGTGGGCCGCATGGGCTCGACCAAGCGCCGCGAAATCGGCCACGGCCGCCTGGCCAAGCGCGCTCTCGTTGCGGTGCTGCCGACCAAGGAAGAGTTCCCGTACACCATCCGCGTGGTGTCGGAAATCACCGAGTCGAACGGCTCCTCGTCGATGGCTTCGGTCTGCGGCGGCTGCCTGTCGATGATGGACGCCGGCGTGCCGATGAAGGCCCACGTGGCCGGCATCGCCATGGGCCTCATCAAGGAAGACAACCGCTTTGCGGTGCTGACCGACATCCTGGGCGACGAAGATCACCTGGGCGACATGGACTTCAAGGTGGCCGGCACGACCAACGGCATCACGGCGCTGCAGATGGACATCAAGATCCAGGGCATCACCAAGGAAATCATGCAGGTCGCACTGGCACAGGCCAAGGAAGCGCGCATGCACATCCTCGGCAAGATGCAGGAAGCAATGGGCGAGGCCAAGACCGAGGTGTCGCAGTTCGCACCGCGCCTGACCACGCTGAAGATCAACCCCGAGAAGATCCGCGACGTGATCGGCAAGGGCGGCGCGGTCATCCGCGGCCTGCAGGAAGAAACCGGCACGACGATCAATATCGACGAAGACGGCACCATCACCATCGCCTCGACCGATCCCGAAAAGGCCGAGCTGGCCAAGAAGCGCATCGAGCAGATCACGGCTGAAGTCGAAATCGGCAAGGTCTACGAAGGCCCGGTCACCAAGATCCTGGACTTCGGCGCGCTGATCAACCTGCTCCCCGGCAAGGACGGCCTGCTGCACATCAGCCAGATCGCGCACGAACGCGTCGAGAAGGTGACCGACTATCTGAGCGAAGGCCAGATCGTGAAGGTCAAGGTTCTCGAGACGGACGAAAAGGGCCGCGTCAAGCTGTCCATGAAGGCCCTGAGCGAGCGTCCGGCCGGCATGGAGTACCAGGAGCGTGCACCGCGTGAAGACCGTGGCGACCGAGGTGATCGCGGCGGCGAGCGCCGCGAGCGTTCGGACCGCGGCGATCGCGGCGAGCGTGCGCCGCGTTTCAACAGCGAGCAGCAACAGCAGCCGCGCAACGAGCAGCCGCAGGCGCCCGTAGGCGAGCAGGCGCAATACGCACCGCGCGAATCACAAGAGTAAGCAGGGAAGGTGCGGCGGCAGCCATGCCGTTGCCATCTTCTTGAACAGCTAACCACGCCCGCACGCGGGCGTTCGTTGCAGGCCAAAGACCATGAAAGCCATTGAAATCACTTCGTACGGCGCCCCTGAGGTGCTGCGCGCCGTGGAGCGTCCCGATCCGGTGGCCGGTGAGGGCGAGTTGCTGATTCGCGTCGCAGCGAGCGGCGTGAACCGTCCGGACGTGCTGCAGCGCAAGGGCCACTATCCGGTGCCCCCGGGCGCCTCGGACTTGCCGGGCCTCGAAGTGGCCGGCGAGATCGTGTCGGGCGATGCCGCGGCCCTGGCCGAAGCGGGCTTCAAGATCGGCGACCGCATCTGCGCGCTGATCGCGGGCGGTGGCTATGCCGAACTGTGCGTGGCGCCCGTGGCGCAATGCCTGCCGGTGCCCAAGGGCTGGAGCGACGCCGAGGCAGCCTCACTGCCCGAGACCTTCTTCACCGTCTGGAGCAACGTGTTCGAGCGTGGCCACCTGCAAAAAGGCGAGACCCTGCTGATCCAGGGCGGCTCCAGCGGCATCGGCGTGACGGCCATCCAGATTGCCAAGGCGCTGGGTGCGACAGTGATCGTCACGGCCGGCAGCGACGATAAATGCGAAGCCTGCAAGAAGCTGGGTGCCGACCATGCCATCAACTACCGCACGAGCGACTTCGCCGAAGAGGCGAAGAAGCTCACCGGCGGCAAGGGCGTGGACGTGATCCTGGACATGGTGGCCGGCGACTACGTGGCGCGCGAGATCGAATGCATGGCCGAGGACGGCCGGCTCGTGATCATCGCGGTGCAGGGCGGGGTCAAGAGCGACTTCAACGCGGGCCTGGTGCTGCGCAAGCGGCTGGTGATCACCGGCTCGACGCTGCGTCCACGGCCGGTGGCGTTCAAGGGCGCCATTGCCAAGGCGCTGCGCGAGAAGGTCTGGCCGCTGCTGGAAAGCGGCGCAATCAAGCCGGTGATCCACAGCACCTTTGCGGCCGGCGGCGAACCCAGCGGCGCCGCACAGGCGCATGCGCTGATGGAATCCAACCAGCACATCGGCAAGATCGTGCTGAACTGGTGAGGGCAAACAACATGACGACAACAAACAAGAAGAAGCTGATCGCCGGCAACTGGAAGATGAACGGCAGCCTGGCTGCCAACGAAGCGCTGGTGAAGGCCTTGCTGCAGGGACTGGCCGCTGCGCCGGCTGCCTGCGACATCGCGGTTTGCGCGCCGGCGCCTTATTTCGCCCAGCTGCAATCGCTGCTGGCGGACTCCACGGCCATTTCGCTGGGCGCACAGGATATTTCGGCGCACCCGCAAGGTGCGTTCACGGGCGAGCAATCGGCGGCCATGCTGAAGGAATTCGGTGTGCGTTATGCAATCGTCGGACACTCGGAGCGGCGCCAATACCACGGCGAAACCGATGAGTCGGTCGCAGCGAAGACTGCCGCTGCGCTGGCGAACGGCATCACGCCGATCGTCTGCGTGGGCGAAACGCTGGCCGAGCGCGAAGCCGGGCACACCGAAGAAGTGGTCAAGCGCCAGCTGGCCGCGGTGATCCACGTCAACGGCCACTGCATCAGTGAAATCGTCGTGGCCTACGAGCCGGTCTGGGCCATCGGCACCGGCAAGACGGCCACGCCGGAGCAGGCTCAGGCGGTGCACGCCGTGCTGCGTGCGCAACTGCACCATGCCGCCAGCGAGCACGCGGCCGGCATTCGCATTCTCTACGGCGGCAGCATGAACGCGGCCAACGCCGCGGAGCTGCTCGCACAGGCCGACATCGACGGCGGCCTCATCGGCGGCGCCTCGCTCAAGGCCCCCGACTTTTTGCAAATCATTTCCGCTGCCGCCCGCTGAACGCGAGCCGCAGCTGCCATCAATTAGGAGTAAGAACGAATGAATGTGGTCCTCAATCTTCTGGTCGGCGTGCAGATGCTGTCGGCCCTTGCAATGATCGGGCTGATCCTGATCCAGCACGGCAAGGGCGCCGACATGGGTGCGGCCTTCGGCAGCGGCAGCGCCGGCAGCCTGTTCGGTGCCAGCGGCAGTGCGAATTTCCTTTCGCGCACCACGGCTGTGCTGGCAGCCGTGTTCTTTGCCTGCACGCTGCTGTTGGCCTACTTCAGCCACGCACGCCCGACGGGCGGCGGCAGCCTGCTGGAGCGTGCGGCCGTGGGTGCGCCCGCCGCAACTGCTTCTGCCCCTGCAGGACAAATTCCCGGTCAGATTCCCGCGGGTACCTCGGGTGCGGCGCCGGCCAAGCCGTCCGCTTCGGCGCCGGCCGCACCGGTTTCGGGCCCGGGCCAGATCCCGAGCAAATAATCAAGTTGTTTTCATGAAGCCGCCTGCAAGAATCGGCTTCATTTCAGGGTAAACTCTAAAGCTGTTCGGAAAGCCAAACACCTTTCCAGGTACCTCATGCCATCCGAACAAAAAACCGCGGTCGTGGTGAAATTGGTAGACACGCTATCTTGAGGGGGTAGTGGCGAAAGCTGTGCGAGTTCGAGTCTCGCCGACCGCACCAAATCTCACTGGCAGAAAACCTCATCCAGAGCGTTTTCCTGCCAGTGGCAAGCGGTGAAAAATCTCCCGATGAACCTCGATTCCTATCTCCCCGTCCTTTTGTTCATTCTGGTCGGTGTCGGTGTAGGTGTCGCACCGCAAGTCATCGGCTACATCCTGGGTCCCAATCGGCCCGACGCTGCGAAGAACGCTCCCTACGAGTGTGGCTTCGAGGCCTTCGAGGATGCGCGCATGAAATTCGACGTGCGCTATTACCTCGTTGCCATTCTCTTCATCCTGTTCGATCTCGAGATTGCCTTTCTCTTTCCGTGGGCCATCGCGCTCAAGGAAATCGGCGCCGTCGGCTTCTGGGCCATGATGATCTTTCTCGCCATCCTCGTCGTGGGCTTTGCCTACGAGTGGAAAAAAGGCGCGCTCGACTGGGAATGACAAGGAATCGACAAAATGGCCATTGAAGGCGTCATGAAGGAAGGCTTCGTCACCACCACCTACGACTCGGTGGTGAACTGGGCGAAGACCGGATCACTCTGGCCGATGACTTTCGGCCTGGCTTGCTGCGCGGTCGAAATGATGCACGCGGGCGCGGCCCGCTACGACATCGACCGTTTCGGCATGCTGTTTCGGCCCAGCCCTCGCCAGTCCGATCTGATGATCGTGGCCGGCACGCTGTGCAATAAGATGGCGCCGGCGCTGCGTAAGGTCTACGACCAGATGCCGGAGCCGCGCTGGGTGCTCTCGATGGGTTCGTGCGCCAACGGCGGCGGCTACTACCACTACAGTTATTCGGTGGTGCGCGGCTGCGACCGCATCGTGCCTGTCGATGTCTATGTGCCGGGTTGCCCGCCCACCGCCGAAGCCTTGCTCTACGGCGTGATCCAGCTGCAGCAGAAGATTCGCCGCACCAACACCATTGCCCGCGCCTGAGGGATTGCCGACGATGACCGACTTTGCAATTTCGCCGGAGGTGCTGCGCGCCACCATCGCAGAAACGCTCGGCGCCCGCGCCAAGAGCGTGACGCTCGCGCTGGGCGAGGTGACCGTGGTGGTCGGTGCTGCCGACTACATCGAAGCCGCCATGCTGCTGCGCGATGCGCCCGGCTGCCGCTTCGAGCAACTGATTGATCTCTGCGGCCTGGACTACTCCGACTATCGCGAGGGCGCCTGGGAGGGCGAGCGCTATTGCGTCGCCACGCACCTGCTGTCGGTGAGCCTGAACCAGCGCGTGCGCCTCAAGGTGTTCGCGCCCAGCGAAGACCTGCCGGTGGTCGACTCGCTCCAGCCCGTCTGGAATGCGGCCACCTGGTTCGAGCGCGAGGCCTTCGACCTCTACGGCATCGTGTTCGAAGGCCACGACGACCTGCGCCGCATCCTGACCGACTACGGCTTCATCGGCCATCCGTTCCGCAAGGACTTCCCGGTCTCCGGCCATGTCGAAATGCGCTATGACGAAGAGCAGAAGCGCGTCGTCTACCAGCCGGTATCGATCGAGCCCCGCGAAATCACGCCGCGCGTGATCCGCGAAGACAACTACGGCAGCGGTTTGCACTGATATGGCCGAAATCAAGAACTACACACTCAACTTCGGTCCCCAGCATCCTGCGGCGCACGGCGTGCTGCGACTGGTGCTCGAACTCGACGGCGAAGTGATCCAGCGCGCCGATCCGCACATCGGCCTGTTGCACCGCGCGACCGAGAAGCTCGCGGAATCGCGCACGTTCATCCAGTCGCTGCCGTACATGGACCGTCTCGACTACGTGTCGATGATGTGCAACGAGCACGCATACTGCCTCGCCATCGAGCGGATGATGGGCCTTGATGTGCCGATCCGCGCGCAATACATCCGCGTGATGTTCGCCGAGATCACCCGCCTGCTGAACCACCTGCTGTGGCTCGGCGCGCACGGTCTCGACTGCGGTGCGATGAACATGCTCATCTACTGCTTCCGCGAGCGTGAAGACCTGTTCGACATGTACGAAGCCGTGTCGGGCGCGCGCATGCATGCGGCGTATTTCCGTCCGGGCGGCGTCTACCGCGACCTGCCTGATGCGATGCCGCAGTACAAGGTCAGCAAGATCAAGAACGCGAAGGCCATCGAACGTCTCAACGAGAACCGCCAGGGCTCGCTGCTCGACTTCATCGACGACTTCTGCAAGCGCTTCCCCAAGATGGTCGACGAGTACGAGACGCTGCTCACCGACAACCGCATCTGGAAACAGCGCACCGTGGGCATCGGCGTCGTGACGCCGGAGCGCGCGCTGAACCTCGGCTTCACCGGCCCCATGCTGCGCGGATCGGGCATCGAGTGGGACCTGCGCAAGAAGCAGCCCTACGACGTTTACGACCAGATGCAGTTCGACGTGCCGGTCGGCCGGACCGGCGACTGCTATGACCGCTACCTCGTGCGCGTGGAAGAAATGCGCCAAGCCAACAGGATCATCCAGCAATGCTCGGCATGGCTGCGCGCCAACCCCGGCCCGGTGATCACCGACAACCACAAGGTCGCCGCGCCCGCGCGCGAATCGATGAAGGCGAACATGGAGGAACTGATCCACCATTTCAAGCTCTTCACCGAAGGCTTCCATGTGCCCGAAGGCGAAGCGTATGCCGCCGTCGAGCACCCGAAGGGCGAGTTCGGCATCTACCTGGTGAGCGACGGCGCCAACAAGCCGTACCGCCTGAAGATCCGCGCCCCCGGCTTTCCGCACCTCGCCGCCCTCGACGAAATGTCGCGCGGCCACATGATCGCCGACGCTGTCGCGGTGATCGGCACGATGGACATCGTGTTTGGCGAAATCGACAGGTGAGAAAGAGCGAATGACGACTTCCTCGACCCACCATGACACGGCGCCTTCGGCGCCTTCTGCTCCTCTGAAGCCCACGATTCTCGAGCGCTTTGCGCGCGAAGTGGCCAAGTATCCTGAAGCGGGCAAGCAGTCGGCCGTGATGGCCTGCCTGGCCATCGTCCAGCAGGACGAAGGCTACGTCAGCATGCAGCGCGAGCGCGAGATCGCCGAATACCTCGGCATGGCGCCCATCGCCGTGCACGAGGTCACGACCTTCTACAACATGTACAACCAGCATCCGGTGGGCAAGTTCAAGCTCAACGTGTGCACCAACCTGCCGTGCCAGCTGCGCGACGGCGTCACCGCGCTCGTGCACCTCGAGAAGAAGCTCGGCATCAAGATGGGCGAGACCACGGCCGACGGCCTGTTCACGCTGCAGCAGAGCGAATGCCTGGGCGCCTGCGCCGACTCGCCCGTGATGCTGGTCAACGACCGCACCATGTGCAGCTTCATGAGCAACGAGAAGCTCGACCAGCTCATCGATGGCCTGCGTGGTTCCACCAAGGGGGAGGCCGCATGATGTCGCCCGAACAAGTGCTCCAGCAGTTCCAGGCCACCGGCGTCCAGACCTGCTTCCATGACCGCCACATTGAGCCGCAGATCTATGCCGGCCTCGACGGCACCAACTGGCGCCTGGCCGACTACGAAGCGCGCGGCGGCTACCAGGCGCTTCGCAAGATCCTCACCGAGGGCCTCACGCCCGACCAGGTGATTGCCGAGGTCAAGGCTTCGGGCCTGCGCGGCCGCGGCGGCGCGGGCTTTCCTACCGGCCTCAAGTGGAGCTTCATGCCCCGCCAATTCCCGGGCCAGAAGTACCTCGTCTGCAACTCCGACGAAGGCGAGCCGGGCACCTGCAAGGACCGCGACATCCTGCAGTTCAATCCGCACATCGTGATCGAAGGCATGGCCATCGCGGCGTACGCGATGGGCATCAGCGTGGGCTACAACTACATCCACGGCGAGATCTTCCAGAGCTACGACCGCTTCGAGGAAGCCCTCGAAGAAGCGCGTGCTGCCGGCTACCTTGGCGACAAGATCATGGGCAGCACGTACAACTTCCAGTTGCACGCCGCCCACGGCTTCGGTGCCTACATCTGCGGCGAAGAAACCGCGCTGCTCGAGTCGCTCGAAGGCAAGAAGGGCCAGCCGCGCTTCAAGCCGCCGTTCCCGGCAAGCTTTGGCCTGTACGGCAAGCCCACCACCATCAACAACACCGAGACCTTCGCGGCGGTGCCCTGGATCATCCGCAACGGCGGCCAGGCTTACCTCGAGTGCGGCAAGCCGAACAACGGCGGCACCAAGATCTACTCGGTGAGCGGCGACGTCGAACTGCCTGGCAACTACGAAGTGCCCATGGGCACGCCGTTCTCCAAGCTCCTGGAGCTGTGCGGCGGTGTTCGCAAGGGCCGCACACTCAAGGCCGTGATCCCCGGTGGATCATCGTCGCCCGTGCTGCCTGCTTCCATCATGATGGAATGCACGATGGACTACGACTCCATCGCCAAGGCCGGCTCCATGCTCGGTTCGGGCGCAGTCATCGTCATGGACGACAGCCGCTCGATGGTCGAGTCGCTGCGGCGCCTCTCGTACTTCTACATGCACGAGTCCTGCGGCCAGTGCACGCCATGCCGCGAAGGCACGGGCTGGCTTTACCGCGTGGTGGACCGCATCCACAACGGGCAGGGCAGGGCGTCGGACATGGACCTGCTCAATTCCGTGGCAGACAACATCCAGGGCCGCACGATCTGCGCCCTCGGCGACGCGGCGGCCATGCCGGTGCGCGCCATGATCAAGCACTTCCGTCACGAGTTCGAGGCCTTGATTCCGGGCTACGTCCCGAAGGCGCCCGTCCAAGCCTGAGCGCGAGAAGAAACATACTCATGATCGAAATCGAACTCGACGGCAAGAAGGTCGAAGTGACCGAAGGCAGCATGGTGATGCATGCGGCCGACAAGGCGGGCACCTACATCCCGCACTTCTGCTATCACAAGAAGCTCAGCATCGCGGCCAACTGCCGCATGTGCCTGGTCGACGTGGAAAAAGCGCCCAAGCCGATGCCGGCCTGCGCTACGCCCGTCACGCAAGGCATGATCGTTCGCACCAAGAGCGAGAAGGCCATCAAGGCGCAGCAGTCGGTCATGGAGTTCCTCCTGATCAACCACCCGCTGGATTGCCCCATTTGCGATCAGGGCGGCGAGTGCCAGCTGCAAGACCTGGCCGTGGGCTACGGCGGTTCTTCTTCGCGTTACGAAGAAGAAAAGCGCGTCGTCTTCCATAAGGACGTCGGCCCGCTGATCAGCATGGAAGAGATGAGCCGCTGCATCCACTGCACGCGCTGCGTCCGCTTCGGCCAGGAAGTGGCCGGCGTGATGGAGCTCGGCATGACCCAGCGCGGCGAGCACTCCGAAATCGAGACCTTCCTTGGCGATTCGGTCGATTCCGAACTGTCGGGCAACATGATCGACATCTGCCCGGTCGGCGCGCTCACTAGCAAGCCGTTCCGCTACAGCGCCCGCACCTGGGAGCTGTCGCGCCGCAAGTCGGTGAGCCCGCACGATTCCACCGGCGCCAACCTGATCGTCCAGGTCAAGAACAACCGCGTGATGCGCGTGGTGCCGCTCGAGAACGAAGACGTGAACGAATGCTGGATCGCGGACCGCGACCGCTTCTCGTATGAAGGCCTCAACGGCCCCGAACGCCTCACGCAGCCCATGCTCAAGCAGGGCGGCCAATGGCAGCAGGTCGACTGGCAGACTGCGCTCGAATACGTGGCCAATGGCCTCAAGCAGATCAAGGCCGACCACGGTGCACAGAGCATCGGCACGCTGGTGAGCCCGCACAGCACGCTCGAAGAGCTGCAGCTTGCCGCCATGCTCACGCGTGAGCTCGGCAGCGACAACATCGACTACCGCCTGCGCAACGCAGAATTCAAGGCCTTCGAAGGCGTGCGCTGGCTCGGCACCTCCATCGCATCGCTCACGCAATTGCAGCGCGCGCTTGTCATTGGATCGAACCTGCGCAAGGACCACCCGCTGTTCGCACAGCGCATCCGCCAGGCCGTGCGCAAGGGCGCCGCGCTGTCGGTGATCACCTCGGCCGGCTTGATGGCCGACCGCGAGGCCTGGGCCATGAGCGTGGCGCAAGCGACCATCGTCGAAGCCGGCCAATGGGTCGAGGCGCTGGCCGCCGTGGCCGCCGCAATCGGCCAAACCAACGGTGCCACCGCACCGCTGGCACCGAAGGACGCACCCGATGCCGCTGCGCAAGCCATCGCAGCTTCGCTGCTGAGCGGCGAGCGCAAGGCCATCCTGCTCGGCAATGCCGCCGCCCACCACGCGCAAGCCAGCAGCCTCCTGGCCCTCGCAAACTGGATCGGCGCGCAGACCGGTGCCACCGTCGGCTACCTGACCGAAGCCGCCAACACGGTGGGCGCGCAACTTGTCGGTGCCTTCCCGAAGAACGGCGGCCTCGATGCAGGCCGCATGCTGGCCGCAGGGTCTGGCCTCAAGGCCGTGCTGCTGCTCAACACCGAGCCGGTGTTCGACTCGGCCGCTGGTGCCGCAGCCGCCGATGCCATCGGCAATGCGCAAATGGTCGTCACGCTGAGCCCCTTCAAGGCCAACCTAGAGTTCAGCGACGTGCTTCTGCCCATCGCGCCGTTCACCGAGACGCCGGGCACCTTCGTGAATGCCGAAGGCCGTGTGCAAAGCTTCCATGCGGTCGTGAAGCCGCAAGGCGAAGCGCGCCCCGCCTGGAAGGTGCTGCGCGTGCTGGCCAACCTGCTCGGCCTGCCGGGCTTTGCCTTCGAATCGACGGCTGAAGTGCTGCGCACCGTTGGCGACAACGGCGCCGTGCCTGCCACCGCTTTGAGCAATGCCACCGCTGCAAAGGCCGTAGCATCCATCGGCGACGTGCCCGCACCCGTGGTCGCGAGCATCTACCAGCTCGATTCCATCGTGCGCCGCGCGCCGTCGCTGCAGCTCACCGCCGATGCGCGCAATGCGCTGGCAGCACCGGCGCGTGCCGAGGAGGCATTGGCATGATCGACTCCTTGCATGCATTCGGCCAGGGGCTGATCAGCGCGGGCTGGTGGACGGCTGCGGGCTGGCCCGTGATCTGGACGCTGATCAAGATCATCGTGGTCGTTCTTCCGCTGATGGGGGCCGTGGCCTACCTCACGCTGTGGGAACGCAAGGCCATCGGCTTCACGCAGATCCGTGTGGGCCCGAACCGCATCGGGCCGCTGGGCCTGCTGCAGCCCATTGCCGATGCGCTCAAGCTGATGACCAAGGAAATCATTCTTCCGACGGTCGCCAACAAGGGCCTGTTCCTGCTGGGGCCCATCATGACGATCATGCCCGCGCTCGTCGCATGGGCCGTGATTCCCTTCGGCCCCGAAATGGCGCTGGCCAACATCAATGCCGGCCTTCTGTTCGTGATGGCCATCACCTCGCTCGAGGTCTACGGCGTGATCATCGCGGGCTGGGCTTCGAATTCGAAGTACGCCTTCCTGGGCGCACTGCGCGCCTCGGCGCAGATGGTGAGCTACGAAATCGCGATGGGCTTCTGCTTCGTCGTGGTGCTGATGGTCTCGGGCAGCCTGAACATGAGCGAGATCGTGAATGTGCAGGGCAAGGGCATCTTCCACGACATGGGCCTCAACGTCCTGTCGTGGAACTGGCTGCCGCTGCTGCCGATCTTCGTCGTCTACTTCATCTCGGGCCTGGCCGAAACCAACCGCCACCCTTTCGACGTGGTCGAAGGCGAATCTGAAATCGTCGCGGGCCACATGATCGAGTACTCCGGCATGAGCTTTGCCATGTTCTTCCTGGCCGAGTACGCCAACATGTGGCTGGTCTCGATCCTGTGCGTGGTGCTGTTCCTCGGCGGATGGCTGCCGCCGTTCGAGTTCCTGAGCTTCATCCCCGGCTGGATCTGGCTCGGTGCCAAGACCTTCTGCGTGGTCACCATGTTCCTGTGGGTTCGCTCGACGTTCCCGCGCTTCCGCTATGACCAGATCATGCGTCTGGGCTGGAAGATCTTCATCCCGGTCACGCTCGTGTGGCTGGTGGTGGTCGGTGCCTGGATGCAGACCCCGTTCAACATCTGGAAATAACTGGAAGCGCCAACATCATGTCTGCTGCGCACACCGCAACAACGTCCGCTCCGTTCTCGCTCAAGGACTTCCTGGGCAGCTTCATGCTGTTCGAGTTGTTCAAGGGCCTTGCGATCACCGGCAAGTACGCCTTTGCCCGCAAGATCACGGTGCAGTTTCCCGAAGAGAAAACGCCGCTGTCGCCGCGTTTTCGCGGCCTGCACGCACTGCGCCGCTATGAAAACGGCGAAGAGCGCTGCATTGCCTGCAAGCTTTGCGAGGCCGTATGCCCCGCATTGGCGATCACCATCGAATCCGATGTGCGCGACGACGGTTCGCGCCGTACCACGCGCTACGACATCGACCTGACCAAGTGCATCTTCTGCGGCTTCTGCGAAGAAAGCTGCCCGGTCGATTCGATCGTCGAGACCCACATCCTCGAATACCACGGCGAAAAGCGCGGCGACCTCTACTTCACCAAGGACATGCTCCTGGCCGTAGGCGACCGCTACGAAAAAGAAATTGCAGCGAACAAGGCGGCCGACGCCAAGTACCGCTGATCCCGCTCAGCCCGAACCCCGTACCAATTCGAATTCCAATGGACGTCAAGACCGGTCTGTTCTATCTGTTTGCCGTGGTGCTGCTGTTTGCAGCCTTCCGCGTCATCACCGCCCGCAATCCCGTGTATGCCGCGCTGTACCTGGTGCTGGCCTTCTTCCAGGCTTCTGCGATCTGGCTCCTGTTGCGCGCCGAGTTCCTGGCGATCTCGCTCGTGCTTGTCTACGTCGGCGCGGTGATGGTGCTGTTCCTGTTCGTCGTGATGATGCTGGACATCAACGTCGACGGCCTGCGGGAGGGGTTCTGGAAGCACTTCCCGCTGGCAGCCGGGGTGGGCGCGCTCATTGCGCTCGAAATGGCGGCCGTGCTGATGGGCGGCTTCCGGCTGGAGACGCCTCGCGCCGCACCGGCCGCTGCAGCCAGCAGTTCGAACACGCTCGAACTCGGCAAGCTGCTGTACTCCGAATACCTTTATCCGCTGGAGATCGCCGCCGTGATCCTGCTGGTGGCCATCGTGGCGGCCATCGCGCTCACGCTGCGCACCCGCAAGGACAGCAAGTACGTGAACCCGTCCGACCAGGTGCGCGTCAAGGCGCGCGACCGCGTGCGCATCGTGCAGATGCCGGTCACGCGCGTCGCCGAGCCCGTGGTGGAAGCACCTGCCGACGTAGCAGCGGCAAAGGAAAACAAGGCATGACGCTCACGCTCGGACACTTTCTTTCACTCGGCGCCATGCTTTTTGCGCTCTCGGTGATCGGCATTTTCCTGAACCGCAAGAACCTCATCGTGCTGCTGATGGCCATCGAGCTGATGCTGCTTGCGGTCAACATGAACTTCGTGGCGTTCTCGTACTTCCTGAACGACATGCACGGCCAGATCTTCGTGTTCTTCATCCTGACGGTGGCTGCGGCCGAATCGGCCATCGGTCTCGCGCTGCTGGTCCTGTTGTTCCGCAACAAGTCCAACATCAACGTCGACGAACTCAACTCCCTCAAGGGTTGAAAGCAGTATGAGCGCAACCCTTTCTGCATCCACCCTGCTGGCCGTGCCTCTGGCACCCCTGGTCGGCGCCGTTGTCGCCGGCCTGTTCGGCACCAAGTTCGGCGGCAACCACATCGGCCGCAAGGTCACGCATTCGCTGACCATCTTCGGCGTTCTCGTTGCCTTCATCATTTCGGCGACGACGCTGAAGTCGGTCGTCGTCGATGGCGCCCGCTTCAACGCCACCCTTTATGAATGGATGGTGGTCGGCGGCCTGAAGATGGAAGTCGGCTTCCTGGTCGACGGCCTCACGGCCATGATGATGTGCGTGGTGACCTTCGTGTCGCTGATGGTGCACATCTACACCATCGGCTACATGGAAGAGGACGAGGGCTACAACCGCTTCTTCGCCTACATCTCGCTGTTCACCTTCTCGATGCTGATGCTCGTCATGAGCAACAACATGCTCCAGCTGTTCTTCGGCTGGGAAGCGGTGGGCCTCGTGTCGTACCTGCTGATCGGCTTCTGGTTCAACAGGCCTACTGCCATCTTCGCGAACATGAAGGCGTTCCTGGTCAACCGCGTGGGCGACTTCGGCTTCATTCTCGGCATCGGCCTCATTGCCGCCTATGCCGGCACGCTCAACTACGGCGAAGCCTTCGCCAAGGCCGGCACGCTGGCCGGCATCACCTTCCCGGGCACCGAGTGGATGCTGATCACCGTGATCTGCATCTGCCTGTTCATCGGCGCCATGGGCAAGAGCGCGCAGTTCCCGCTGCACGTGTGGCTGCCCGATTCGATGGAAGGCCCGACGCCCATCTCGGCGCTGATCCACGCGGCCACCATGGTGACCGCCGGCATCTTCATGGTGGCGCGCATGTCGCCGCTGTTCGAGCTGAGCGACACCGCCTTGAGCTTCATCCTGGTGATCGGTGCCATCACGGCGCTGTTCATGGGGTTCCTCGGCATCATCCAGAACGACATCAAGCGCGTGGTCGCGTATTCGACGCTCTCGCAGCTCGGCTACATGACGGTGGCGCTCGGCGCGTCGGCCTACTCGGTTGCGGTGTTCCACCTGATGACACACGCCTTCTTCAAGGCGCTGCTGTTCCTTGGTGCAGGCTCGGTCATCATCGGCATGCACCACAACCAGGACATCCGCTGGATGGGCGGCGTGCGCAAGTACATGCCCATCACGTGGATCACCTCGCTCGTGGGTTCGCTTGCGCTGATCGGCACGCCGTTCTTCTCCGGCTTCTACTCGAAGGACAGCATCATCGAGGCGGTGCACGAAAGCCACCTGTGGGGCGCGCAGTTCGCCTACTACGCGGTGCTGGCCGGCGTGTTCGTGACGGCGTTCTACTCCTTCCGCATGTACTTCCTGGTGTTCCACGGCAAGGAGCGCTACGACCTGAATCCCGACGCGCACCATGACGACCATGCTGCGCACGGCGACGATCACGGCCATGGCCACCACGACCACAAGCCGCACGAGTCGCCCTGGGTGGTATGGCTGCCGCTGGTGCTGCTGGCCATTCCGTCGGTGGTGATCGGCTTCATGACGATCGAGCCGATGCTCTTCGGCGAGTTCTTCAAGGGCGCGATCGCGGTCGATGCCGACAAGCACCACGCGATGAAGGAGCTCGGCGAAGCGTTCCACGGACCGATGGCCATGGCGATGCACGGCCTGACGGCAGCGCCGTTCTGGCTGGCGCTGGCCGGCGTGGTCCTCTCGTTCTACATGTACATGGTGAACCCGGCGCTGCCGGCCGCGATCAAGCGCGCCTTCGGCCCGATCTACCGCCTGCTCGACAACAAGTACTACCTCGACTGGATCAACGAGCACATCGTTGCCCGCGGCGCGCGCGCCTTCGGCACCGGCCTGTGGAAGGGCGGCGACCAAGCGCTGATCGACGGCGCGGTGGTCAATGGCTCGTGGAAGGCCGTCGGCCGGGTCTCGGGTGCGGTGCGCTGGATCCAGTCCGGCTACATCTATCACTACGCCTTCGCGATGCTGCTCGGCATCTTCATCCTGATGACGTACTTCGTCTGGTTCAAACGCTGAGCCGCTGGCTTTAGCGCTGGAGAAAAAGAAAAATGGGTTTGTTGAGCCTTGCCATCTGGGTGCCGATCGCATTCGGTGTCGCGTTGCTGGCGTTCGGCCGTGACGAGCACGCCAGGGGCGTGCGCTGGGTCGCGCTGGTCGGCGCGATCGTGAGCTTCCTGGTGACCGTGCCGCTGTACACGGGCTTCCAGAACGGCACCGCCGCCATGCAGTTCGTCGAGAAGGCCAGCTGGATTGCGCGCTTCAATGTCAACTACCACGTGGGCATCGACGGCCTGTCGCTCTGGCTGGTGCTGTTGACCTCGTTCACGACCGTGGTGGTCGTGATCTCGGCCTGGGAAGTGATCACCGAGCGCGTCAACCAGTACATGGCCGCGTTCCTGATTCTCTCGGGCTTCATGATCGGCGTGTTCGCCGCGCTCGACGGCATCCTGTTCTACGTGTTCTTCGAAGCCACGCTGATCCCGATGTACCTCATCATCGGCATCTGGGGCGGCCCGAACAAGATCTACGCGGCGTTCAAGTTCTTCATCTACACCTTGCTCGGCTCGCTGCTGACGCTGGTGGCGCTGATCTACTTGTACAACAAGTCGGGCGGCAGCTTCGACATCCTGAGCTGGCACAAGCTGCCGCTGGGCTCCACGGCGCAGACGTTCCTGTTCTTCGCCTTCTTTGCCGCCTTTGCAGTCAAGGTGCCAATGTGGCCGGTCCACACCTGGCTGCCTGATGTGCACGTCGAGGCGCCGACGGGCGGCTCCGCCGTGTTGGCGGCCATCATGCTGAAGCTGGGCGCCTACGGTTTCCTGCGCTTCTCCATGCCCATTGCACCGGATGCCGCGCACGAATGGGCCTGGCTCATGATCGCGCTGTCGCTGATCGCGGTGATCTACGTCGGCCTGGTGGCACTGGTGCAGGAAGACATGAAGAAGCTCGTGGCGTATTCGTCCGTCGCGCACATGGGCTTCGTGACACTCGGCTTCTTCATCTTCAACGAGCTCGGCGTGTCCGGCGGCATCGTGCAGATGATTGCCCACGGCTTCGTGTCGGGCGCCATGTTCCTCGGCATCGGCGTGCTGTACGACCGCGTGCATTCGCGCCAGATCGCCGACTACGGCGGTGTGGTCAACACCATGCCCAAGTTCGCCGCGTTCGCGCTGCTGTTCGCCATGGCCAATTGCGGCCTGCCGGGCACCGCCGGTTTCGTCGGCGAGTGGATGGTGATCCTGGGCGCGGTCAAGGCCAACTTCTGGATCGGCCTGGGCGCCGCCACCGCGCTGATCTTCGGCGCGGCCTACACCCTCTGGATGTACAAGCGCGTGTACCTCGGCCCGGTCGGCAACGACCACGTCAAGGAACTCACCGACATCAACGCCCGTGAATTCCTGATGCTGTCCCTGCTGGCCGTTGCCGTGCTGTGGATGGGCATTTATCCGAAGCCGTTCACCGCTGCGATGGATGCCTCGGTCACGGAGCTGCTGCGCCACGTGGCAATCTCCAAACTGCCACGCTGAAGAAGAGAACGAGATGATTGACAAACTCAGCTGGGTCGCGATCTACCCCGAAATCGTGCTGCTGGTCATGGCCTGCATCATTGCGCTGGTCGACCTGTCGAGCACCAGCGCACAGCGCACGCGCACCTACGTCCTCACGCTGCTCACGCTGGCTGTGGTGGCCGTTCTGACCGGCATCGCTGCCAACGATGGCAAGACGATCTACGGCTTCGGCGGCATGGTCGTGAGCGACCCGATGGGCAACTGGCTCAAGTGCTTTGCCACCGTGGCGCTGATGGTCACGTTGGTCTACGGCCGGCCCTATGCGGCCGATCGCGGCATGCTGCGCGGCGGCGAAATGTTCACCATCAGCATGTTCGCGCTGCTGGGCATGTTCGTGATGATCTCGGGCAGCAACTTCCTCTTGATCTACCTGGGCCTCGAACTGCTCACGCTCTCCAGCTACGCGCTGGTGGCGCTGCGCCGCGACAACGCGGTTGCCAGCGAAGCGGCCATGAAGTACTTCGTGCTCGGCGCCATGGCCAGCGGTTTCCTGCTCTACGGCCTCTCGATGCTCTACGGCGCGACCGGTTCGCTCGATGTGAATGAAGTCTTCAAGATCATCGCGAGCGGCAAGGTGAACCACCAGGTGCTGGTGTTCGGCCTGGTGTTCATCGTTGCGGGCCTGGCCTTCAAGGTGGGGGCGGCGCCTTTCCACATGTGGGTGCCCGACGTGTACCAGGGCGCCCCGACCGCCGTCACGCTGCTGATCGGCGCGGCGCCCGAGCTGGCCGCCTTCGCAATCATCATCCGCCTGCTGGTGGAGGGCCTGCTGCCGCTGGCAATCGACTGGCAGCAGATGCTGACGCTGCTGGCCATTGCGTCGCTCCTGGTGGGCAACCTGGCCGCCATTGCGCAGACCAACCTCAAGCGCATGCTGGCCTACTCGACCATTGCGCAGATGGGCTTCATGCTGCTCGGCCTGGTGGCGGGCGTGGTCAACGGCAACACCTACAACGCTCAGTTCGCATACAGCGCCTCGATGTTCTACATCGTGACCTACGTGCTGACCACGCTGGCGAGCTTCGGGATCATCCTGCTGCTGGCGCGCGAGGGTTTCGAAAGCGAAGAGATCACCGACCTGGCCGGCCTGAACCAGCGCAGCCCGCTGTACGCCGGCGTGATGGCGATTGCGATGTTCTCGCTTGCGGGCCTGCCGCCCCTGGTCGGGTTCTATGCCAAGCTGGCCGTGCTGCAGGCGCTGATCGCGTCGGGCCAGGCGTTCTACATCGGTCTCGCGGTGTTCGCGGTGATCATGTCGCTGATCGGCGCCTTCTACTACCTGCGCGTGGTCAAGGTCATGTATTTCGATGCACCCGTCACGGCCAGCACCGTCTCGGCGCCGCGCGACGTGCGCACCGTGCTGTCGATCAACGGCTTGCTGATTCTCGTGCTGGGCATCGTTCCCGGCGGACTCATGACGCTGTGCGCCAACGCCATCGTGGCGACGCTGGCCAACTGATCTCGGCCAAGGCAAGGTGTCGCAAACCGCGTCGGTCTGGGTCGTGCTCGTGGTGGCATTGCTGGCGGCCAACCTGCCGTTCCTCAATGAACGGCTGTTTGGCGCCATACCGCTGCGGACCGGGCCCAAGTCACTGGCGATCCGCCTTGCGGAGCTGGTGGCGATGTACTTCGTCGCCGGCGGCGTCGGGCTGCTGTTCGAACGTAGGGCAGGGCAGATCGTCCCGCAGGGCTGGGAGTTCTACGCGGTGACCGGCGCGCTCTTCATCGTGCTGGCATTTCCGGGATTCACCTGGCGCTATCTCATGAAGCACAGGCACTGACATGACTTCCATCTCCACTGCCGAATCGCACCTGAAGGAAGAACGCACCGCCAGCGAGGTCCTGCTCAAGGGCAATTTCCTCCAGGTCTGCCGCGACACGGTGCGACTGCCTGACGGCCATACGGCTACGCGCGAGTATGTGATCCATCCGGGCGCCGTGGTGGTGGTGCCGCTGCTCGACGACGGCCGCGTGGTGCTGGAGCGTCAATACCGTTATCCGGTCGGGCACGTGATGACCGAGTTTCCCGCGGGCAAGCTCGACGCGGGCGAGGACCCGTTCCTCTGCGGCCAGCGCGAGCTGCTCGAGGAGACCGGGTACACCGCGCGCGAATGGGCCTATGCCGGCGCCATGCACCTGGCGGTGGCGTATTCGACCGAGATCATCCACATCTACTTTGCGCGCGGCCTTTCGCTCGGCACGCGCCAGCTCGACCACGGCGAGTTTCTCGACGTGTTCACGGCCACACCGCAGGAAGTGGCCGGCTGGTGTCGCGACGGCACGATCACCGACGCCAAGTCGCTCACCTGCGCGCTCTGGCTGCAGAACGTCCTTTCGGGTGCATGGGAACTCGACTGGCAGGCCCCCGCTTTGCAGGGCGGCGCGGGATAATCCGCGCATGAAGGTTCTCGATCTACGCTGCTCGCACGGCCACGGCTTCGAAGGCTGGTTTGCGTCCAACGAGGCGTTTGAAACTCAACTCTCGGCCGGCCTCGTCGAGTGCCCGGTCTGCGCCGACACGCGCATCGTCAAGCTCCTGAGCGCGCCGCGCCTCAACCTTGGCAACGCCAAGGCGCCGGCGGAGGCTGCGGCATCCTCGGCCCCGGACTCGCCCGGCAAGGCGCAGCTGCCGGCCGAAATGTCTCCCGAGGCGCGCTGGATGCGCGCCGTGCGCGAGGTTCTCGCAAAGACAGAGGACGTCGGTGAGCGCTTTGCCGACGAGGCCCGCAAGATGCATTACGGCGAAACCGAGGAGCGCGGCATCCGCGGCCAGGCCACCCGTGAGCAGACCGAGGCGCTGCTCGAAGAAGGCATTCCGGTGATGCCGCTGCCGATTCCCGCCGCACTCAAGGAAACGCTGCAGTAATCCGCTCCTGCTGCTGCAGGATCAAGCCGTGAATTGAAGGGCCGCCAAGCGGGCGTAGACCCCGCCTTGCGCCACCAGCGTGGCATGCGTTCCATGCTCGACGATGCCGCCATGGTCCAGCACGACAATGCGGTCGGCCTTCTGCACGGTCGCCAGGCGATGCGCAATCACCAGCGTGGTCCGGCCTTCCATCGCCGATTCGAGGGCAGCCTGCACCATGCGCTCGCTCTCGGCATCCAGCGCACTCGTCGCTTCGTCCAGCAGCAGCAGCGGCGGGTTCTTGAGAATGGCGCGCGCAATGGCGATACGCTGGCGCTGGCCGCCCGAAAGGCGCACGCCGCGTTCGCCCAGGAAGGTGTCGTAGCCCTCTGGCAATGCCTGCAGAAAGTCGTGCGCGAAGGCGGCGCGGGCGGCGGCATGCACTTCGTCGGCGGTTGCATCGGGCCGGCCGTAGCGGATGTTCTCGAAAGCGCTGGCCGAGAAAATCACCGCGTCCTGCGGCACCAGGCCGATGCGGGTGCGCAGATCGGGCAGCGCGAGCGAGGCCAGGGGTACGCCGTCGAGCAAGAGTCGTCCTGCCTGCGGGTCGTAGTAGCGCAGCAGCAACTGGAACACCGTGCTCTTGCCGGCGCCGCTCGAGCCCACCAGCGCCACCGTTTCTCCGGGCGCCACGTCGAGGCTGAAGTCTTTCAGTGCCGCGGTGCCCGGCCGCGAGGGGTAGTGGAAGGTGACCGCCTCGAACTTGACGGCGCTGCCTGCGGCCGGAACGGGCGCAGCCGCCGGATCCCGCGGGGAAACGATGGCCGCGGGAGCATGCAGCAGTTCCATCAGGCGCTCGGTGGCTCCAGCGGCGCGCAGCAGGTCGCCATACACCTCGCCGAGCACGGCGGTCGCGCTCGCGAGAATGGCCACGTAGACCACCGTCTGGCCCAGGTGCCCGGCCGTGATGTCGCCGCGCAGCACGGCCTGCGTGCCCTGGTACAGGCCCCACAGCAGCGCGGCCGAGGTAGCGATGATGATGAAGGCGACCAGGACCGAGCGCGCCTTGGTGCGGCGGACGGCGGTCTTGAATGCGTTTTCGGTCGAGGCATTGAAGCGGCCGGCTTCGCGCGCTTCGGCCGTGTAGCTTTGCACCACCGGAATGGCGTTGAGCACCTCGGCCGCGATGGCGCTCGAATCGGCCACCCGGTCCTGGCTGGCGCGCGAAAGCTTGCGCACGCGCCGACCGAACCACATGCTGGGCAGCACCACCAGCACCAGGATGCCCAGCACCTGGACCATCACGTAGGGATTGGTCCAGATCAGCACTGCCAGCGCACCCACGCCCATGACTGCGTTGCGCAAGCCCATGCTCAGCGACGAGCCGACCACTGTCTGTACCAGCGTGGTGTCGGCCGTCAGGCGCGACAGCACTTCGCCCGTCTGCGTCGTCTCGAAGAACGCGGGGCTCTGGCGCAGCACGTGGTTGTACACGGCGTTGCGCAGGTCGGCCGTGACGCGCTCGCCGAGCCAGCTCACCGTATAGAAGCGCGCGGCTGAAAAAAGTCCCAGCGCCACCGCCACCGCAAAGAGCGCGCCGAAGTGCTCGCGCAGCGCCATGGTTTGCGCACCTTTGTCGGCGCTGACCAGGCCGCCGTCGATCAGGCTGCGCAGCGCCAGCGGAAACACCAGCGTCGTGACGGCCGCGAACACCAGAAAAATGCCCGCCAGCACGATTTGGACGCGATATGGGCGAAGAAAAGGGCTCAGGCCCGACAACGATCGGGGCGAGCCCTTGGCCGGGGTGGACAGGGGAGAGGAAGCCATGGCGCGGATTCTACCGACCCTTGCCGACACAAAGGAAGCCTTGACAATAATTGCTTGGGCAATTAATATTCAGCCATGAGCGATGCAGACACCCCACAAGTGACGCCAGCTCCGGGCGACCCCAAGCTCCGGCCTGCGGACTTCTACCGTGCCGAGACCTACAAGGCCGAGGAAAGCATCGGGTATTTGATGCGGCGCATATTGAGTGCCGTGGCGCAGGCGGTGGAAACCCGCATGTGCGAGCCCGGCAGCCCGACCTTTCCTCAGTGGCTGCCCCTGTACAAGCTGCACATCGGCGCGGCCACCACGGTGGCCGAGCTGGCGCGGGCCTGCGAACTCGACGCCGGCGCCATGACGCGCTTGCTCGACCGGCTCGAGGCCAAGGGCCTGTGCCGCCGCGTGCGCTCACTGGAAGACCGCCGCGTCGTCAACATCGAATTGACCGAGGAGGGGCGTGCCGCTGCCAAGGAAGTCCCGCACGTGCTGAGCCGCGTGCAGAACGAGCACCTGGCGGGTTTCACCAACGAAGAGTGGGAGCAGCTCAAGGGTTACCTGCGCCGCATCCTCGACAACGCGCAGGCCCTCGCAGCCCGTGGAGAAAAAAATGACTGAATCCCTTGCCGCACGCACCGTGCGCCGCACACCTGTTGTCGCCGCCGCGCTCCTGATGGTTGCGCTGGCCGGCTGTGCCGACATGGCCGGTATCGGCTCGGAGGCGAAGCTTCGCGATGCATCATCGCTCGGCATTGCCGCGGACAGCAGCGCAGCCGTAGTCCCAAGTGTCGACAGCCAATGGTGGCGAGCCTTCGGCGATGCGCAGCTCGACACCCTGATCGAAAAGGCCGTGGCCGGCAATCCGAACCTGCAAGTGGCGCGTGCGCGCCTCGCGCGGGCCCAGGCTTCGGCGGACATCGCCGAGTCGGCCCTCAAGCCCAAGGTGAACGGCGAACTCGACCTGAACCGCCAGAAGTTCAACAGCAACTACATCTATCCCGCGCCGCTCGGCGGCTCGACGCAGAACATCGGGCTGCTGCAGCTGGGCGCGAACTGGGAGCTCGACTTCTTCGGCAAGAACCGCACTGCGCTCGAAGCCGCCATCGGCAGCGCGAACGCCGCGGCCGCCGATGCCGATGCCGCGCGCGTGCTGCTGGCCAGCAACGTGGCGCGCAGCTACTTCCAGTGGGCGCGGCTGAACGAACAGCTCGGCGTCGCCCAGCGCACGTTGGCGCAGCGCGATGAAACGCTCAAGCTCGTGCGCGACCGCGTCTCCGCAGGCCTGGACACCCGCCTTGAACTGCGCCAGAGCGAGGGCGGCCTGCCCGAAGCACGCCAGCAGATCGAAGCGCTCAACGAGCAGATCGCACTCCAGCAGCATGCACTCGATGCGCTCGTGGGCCAGCCCAACGTGTCCGCATCGCTCAAGCCGCCGGTGCTCAAAGCCGTCAAGCCCATCGCGCTGCAGGCCAACATTCCGGCCGACCTGCTGGGACGCCGTGCCGACATCGCCGCCGCGCGCTGGCGCGTCGAGGCCGCTTCCAGTGACGTGGCCAATGCCAAGACCCAGTTCTATCCCAACGTGAACCTCACGGCCTTCGTCGGCTTCCAGAGCCTCGGTTTCGGCAAGCTGCTCAAGTCGGGTAGCGAGCAGTGGGGCGTGGGCCCGGCCATCCACCTGCCGATCTTCGAAGGCGGCCGCCTGCGCGCCAACCTGCGCGGCAAGGCGGCCGACCTCGATGCCGCGATCGAGAGCTACAACGCAACCGTTCTCGATGCAGTGCGCGATGCAGCCGACCAGGTGTCGAGCGCGCAATCGATCGCACGCCAGCAGGCTGAACAGCGAGACGCGCAGGCCGCGGCCGAAGGTGCCTACGACATCGCCGTGCAGCGCTATCGCGCCGGCCTCGGCAACTACCTCAACGTGCTGACCGCCGAAACCGCCGTGCTCGCACAGCGCCGGCTTGCGGTCGACCTCGCGGCCCGCGCCCTCGATACGCAGGTTGGCCTGGCACGCGCGCTCGGCGGCGGCTGGCAGCCGCCTGCGACCGCCACCGCCACGGCACCGGCTTCATCCGCGCTGAACTGAACTGAACCGACTTCGGAAAGAACTTCATCATGAGCGACAACAACACTCCGACACCCGACGCAACGAACACTTCCGCAGCCCCCGAAGCACCCGCCGGCAACGGCAAGCGCCGCCGCGCGCTCACCGCTCTCGCCGCCGTGGTGATAGTCGCCGGCGGCGGCTGGGGCCTCTACGAATGGCTGGTCGCCAGCCACTACGAGGACACCGACAACGCCTACGTCCAGGGCAACGTGATCCAGATCACGCCGCAGATCGGCGGCACCGTCATGGCCATCAATGCCGACGACACCGACTTCGTGAAGGCCGGCCAGCCGCTCGTGCAGCTGGACCCCGCCGATGCCAAGGTGGCGCTCGAGCAGGCCGAGGCCGCGCTCGCGCAGGCCGTGCGCCAGGTGCGCACGCTGTACGCCAACAACGGCTCGCTGGCCGCGCAGGTCACGCTGCGGCAGGCCGACGTCGTCAAGGCGCAGAGCGACATCGCCAAGGCGCAGGACGACCTGCAGCGCCGCCGCGCGCTCTCGGGCAACGGCGCGGTTTCGAAGGAAGAACTCAACCATGCCGAGACAGCGCTCGACAACGCCCGTAGCCAGCTCGCCGCGGCGCAAGCCGGCGTGGTGGCCGCGCGCGAGGCGCTGGCCAGCAACCAGTCGTTGACCGAAGGCACCGACGTGGCCCAGCACCCCAGCGTGCTGGCCGCGGCGGCCAAGGTGCGTGAAGCGTACCTGGCCACGCAGCGCGTGGCACTGCCTGCGCCTGTCGACGGTTACGTGGCCAAGCGCACCGTGCAGCTCGGCCAGCGCGTTGCGGCGGGCACACCGATGATGTCGATCGTGCCGCTCAACCAGCTGTGGGTCGACGCCAACTTCAAGGAAGTGCAGCTGCGCAACATTCGCATCGACCAGCCCGTGAAGCTCAAGGCCGACGTCTACGGCAAGAAGGTCGAATACACCGGCAAAGTTGCGGGCCTGGGCGTGGGAACCGGCAGCGCATTCGCACTGCTGCCTGCGCAGAACGCCACCGGCAACTGGATCAAGGTGGTGCAGCGCGTGCCGGTGCGCATCGCGCTCGACCCCGAGCAGCTCAAGGCCAACCCGCTGCGCATCGGGCTCTCGATGGACGCCGAGATCGACATCTCGCAGAAGAGCGGCAAGATGCTGGCCGATGCACCGCGCGCCACCGCGGTTTCGCAGACGCAGGTCTACAGCAAGCTCGACGACGGCGCCGATGCCGAGGTCAATCGCATCGTGGCCGCGAACCTCGGCCGCGGCGCACCGGCGGTGTCCGCGGCTCCGGCGAACCGCTCCGCCGTGCCGGCCGCCAATGCGCGGGCCGCGGCAGCGGCTGCTTCGCCGTCCCATCCGGGCTGATCGGCCGCAACGGTTCGAGGCAAAGCCAATGGCCACTGCTGCTCCCGCCTACGTTGCGCATCCGCCGCTCGAGGGCGCCGCCCGCGTCTGGGGCACGATCGCGCTCTCCGCCGCCACCTTCATGAACGTGCTCGACTCGTCGATCGCGAACGTGTCGCTGCCTGCCATCTCCGGTGACCTGGGCGTGAGCACCACGCAAGGCACCTGGGTCATCACCAGCTTCGCCGTGGCCAATGCCATCGCGGTGCCCCTCACGGGCTTCATGACCCAGCGCTTCGGCCAGGTGCGCCTGTTCATGGCGAGCGTGATCCTGTTCATGGTCGCCTCTCTGTTGTGCGGCCTGGCGCCGAACATGACCACGCTGATCCTGTTCCGCGCGCTGCAGGGCTTTGTCGCGGGCCCGATGATTCCGCTGTCGCAGACGCTGCTGCTGTCGAGCTATCCGCGCGCCAAGGCGGGCCTTGCGATGGCGATGTGGTCGATGACGACGCTGGTCGCGCCGGTGATGGGGCCGCTCCTGGGCGGCTGGATCACCGACAACATCTCGTGGCCGTGGATCTTCTACATCAACATTCCGGTGGGCATCGTGGCGGCCGCCATCACCTGGGCGCTCTACCGCAAGCGCGAGAGCACCACGCACAAGGTGCCGATCGACGCCATTGGCCTGGCGCTGCTGGTGCTGTGGGTCGGCTCCATGCAGCTGATGCTGGACAAGGGCAAGGAGCTCGACTGGTTCCACTCGCCCGAAATCGTGACGATGGCGGTCATTGCCGTGGTGGGCTTCGCGTTCTTCCTGATCTGGGAGCTGACCGACAAGCATCCGGTGGTCGACCTGTCGCTTTTCACGCGCCGCAACTTCTGGTCGGGCGCGGTCGCCACCGCGGTGGCCTACGGCCTGTTCTTCGGCAATGTGGTGCTGCTGCCGCTGTGGCTGCAGCAATGGATGGGTTACACGGCCACGCAGGCCGGCATGATCATGGCGCCGGTGGGCCTGCTCGCCATCTTCTTCTCGCCGGTGGTCGGGCTCACCGTCGGCAAGATCGATCCGCGCCGCTACGCCACCTTCTCTTTCCTGGTGTTTGCGCTGGTGCTGTGGATGCGGTCTAACTTCAACACGCAGGCCGACTTCGTGACGATTATCATCCCGACCATCATCCAGGGCATTGCGATGGCGTTCTTCTTCATTCCGCTCGTGACCATCACGCTGTCGGGCCTGACGCCCGATCGCATTCCGGCCGCGTCGGGCTTGTCGAACTTCCTGCGGATCACCGCGGGCGCCATGGGCACCTCGATCACCACCACGCTGTGGGAGAACCGCGCCGCGCTGCATCACTCGCAATTGGCGGAGTCGGTGAACCAGGGCAACAACGCGGCGACCAGCGCCATGTCGGGGCTGGCGAGCAGCGGCCTCAGCACGGAGCAGGTGCTGGGCCAGATCAACCGCATCGTCGACCAGCAATCGTTCATGCTGGCCACCAACGACATCTTCTATGCATCGGCCATCCTGTTCCTGCTGCTGATTCCGCTGGTGTGGCTGGCACGGCCGCAAAAGGGCGGTGCCGGCGGCGATGCGGCTGCGGGCGCGCACTAGGCCCGGCCGGGCGGCGACGACCAAGAACGGCGCGCCTCTTCAGGCGCCGAGTGCCCGCAGCACGTCGTAGCACGCGCCCATCGTGTGGTAGTCGGTCTTTCCGGCCGGGCTCTTTTCGTCGCTCAGCTTGCGGTTGTCCGGCGTGAGGATGCGGTACCACGCCCCATGCCGGTGATCGACGAAGTGCGCCCAGCTGTAGGCCCAGATACGGTCGTACCAGCGCCAGTAGGCGTCGTCCCCGGTGCGCACTGCCAGGAGCGCTGCGGCGGCAAAGCTTTCGGCCTGCACCCAGAAGTATTTGTCGCCGTCGCACACCATGCCATCGGGGCTGAATCCGTAGACCAGCCCGCTGTTGACGGGGTCCCAACCGCGCAACATGGCGGTATCGAAGAAGTGCCGCGCGCGCGGCACGATCCACTCCGCCGCGCGCCCCGCTGAACGCAATGCGCGCTCCAACTGCAGCAGCAGCTTGGCCCACTCGGTGAGATGGCCGGTCTGGAAACCCCAGGGGCGGAAGATGTTGCTCTTGTCGTTGCGGTTGTAGTCCCAGTCGACCGACCAGTCCTCACGGTAGTGTTCCCACACCAGCCCGTCGGCGAGCGCGGCTTGCCGGCCCGTGACCGACTCCGCAAGCGTGAGCGCGCGATCGAGATAGGGCGCCTCTTGCGTGGCCTCGTAGGCCGCAAGCATCGCCTCGCAGGCGTGCATGTTGGCGTTTTGGCCGCGGTAGGGCTTCACATGCCAGCGGGCGTCGGCCTCGTCTGCATAAAGCGCATGCTGCGGTTCCCAGAAACGCTGTTCCATCAGATCCCAAGTGCGTACCAGGCCCTCGCGCGCATCACCGATGCCGGCCATCAGCGCGTGCGCATGCGCGAGCAGCACGAAGGCAAGGCCGTAGCAATGGTTCGTGTCGTCCTGCACCGTGGCTCGTGCGTCGTGCCAGTCGATCTGCCATGCATGGCCGCCGCCCGGCTGCGCATGCGCGTGCTGCACGAAGGCGAGGCCGTGCCGTACCGCGGCAAGGTCTTCCGACCTTCCGAAGCGGCGGTAGGCCATCGCATGGTTGAAGACGAAGCGCGTGCTGCTGACCAGGTGCCGCGTGCGCCGGTCGTACACCGTGCCGTCATCCTTGAAGAAGTGGAAGAAGCCTCCTGATGAGTCGCGGCCCACTGGCTCGTAAAAAGCCAGGGTATGCAGGATATGGTCCGTCAGGAAATCGGGTGAGCGGAAGTTCGGCATGGGGTAAGGGTCAAGACCAGCGGGTCATTGTCATTGTGACGACAGTCATCCGCAGCAAGAGAGTGATGGCGCGCACAAGTTGCACTGCAGCATAGGCATTTGCCCCAGTATGCAAGCGGGAGGCGCCCACGAACAATCAGGCCGCGCTCGGTAGTGGCGCATCGAGATGGACCGCATGACCAACATATCTTTTTCGAACCCGGGCGACTTCGCGAGATGAGCGACGTCATCCTCGAAACACGCCAGCTCACCAAGGAATTCAAGGGGTTCACCGCGGTCAGCAAGGTCGACCTGTCGGTGGTGCGCGGCTCCATCCACGCGCTCATCGGGCCCAACGGCGCCGGCAAGACCACCTGCTTCAACCTGCTCACCAAGTTTCTCGAGCCGACCAGCGGCACGATCCTTTTCAACGGACAAGACATCACGGGCGAGCGGCCGGCGCAGATCGCCCGGCGCGGCATCATCCGCTCGTTCCAGATATCGGCGGTGTTCCCCCATCTCACCCTGCTCGAGAACGTGCGCCTCGGACTGCAGCGCGCGCTCGGCACTTCGTACCACTTCTGGAAGAGCGAGAAGACGTTGGAGCCGCTCGATGCACGCGCCCGCGAACTGCTGGCCGAAGTCGGCTTGGCCGACCAGGCCGACGAGCTCACCGTGAACCTGCCGTACGGCCACAAGCGAGCACTCGAGATTGCCACCACGCTGGCCATGGACCCCGAGCTGATGCTGCTCGACGAGCCTACGCAGGGCATGGGCCATGAAGACGTGCACCGCGTGGCGGAACTCATCAAGCGCGTCTCTGCCGGCCGCACCATCCTCATGGTCGAGCACAACATGAGCGTGGTCTCGACCATTGCGGACACCATCACCGTGCTCCAGCGCGGCGCCGTGTTGGCCGAAGGGCCATACGCCGAAGTCTCGAAGAATCCCCAGGTGATGGAAGCCTACATGGGCACCACCGAAGGCCAATTGCAAGGCGCACATTGATATGAGCCCCCACGCTCCTCACTTCGTGTATGCGCTGCCCCCCGAGGGGGCGCGAGCCTCCTTTGGGGCGGCCCGGCAGGAGGCTCCATGACCGCCGCGCTCGAAATCAAAGACCTCCACGCCTGGTACGGCGAATCGCACGTGCTGCACGGCGTGAACATGGTGGTGCAGCCTGGCGAAGTGGTCACGCTGCTCGGCCGCAACGGCGCGGGGCGCACCAGCACGCTGCGCGCCATCATGGGCCTGACGGGCTCGCGCAAGGGCAGCATCGAAGTCAACGGCGTGCAGACCATCGGCATGCCCACGCACCGCATCGCGCACCTGGGCATCGGCTACTGCCCCGAGGAGCGCGGCATCTTCGCCAGCCTATCTGCCGAAGAGAACCTGCTGCTGCCGCCTGCGCTCAAGGGCGCGGGACAGGGCATGTCCGTGGCCGAGATCTATGAGATGTTTCCCAACCTGGCCGAGCGCCGCAACAGCCCGGGCACGCGGCTTTCCGGCGGCGAGCAGCAGATGCTTGCGGTGGCGCGCATCCTGCGCACCGGCGCCAAGCTGCTGCTGCTCGACGAGATTTCCGAAGGCCTGGCGCCGGTGATCGTGCAGGCGCTCGCACGGATGATTCACACCCTTCGCGCCAAGGGCTACACCATCGTGATGGTGGAGCAGAACTTCCGCTTTGCCGCACCGCTGGCCGATCGCTTCTACGTGATGGAGCACGGCCGCATGGTCGAGGCTTTCGGCGCCAAGGAGCTCGACGCCAAGATGCCGGTGCTCAGCGAACTGCTGGGCGTATAGCTGCGCGGCACCATCTGAATTTTCCCTGTTGACTCTCTCAACCATTCCAGGAGACACCATGCAAAACAAGCTCAAGATCATTGCACTCATGCTCGGCGCCGCGGGTCTTGCCAGCCACGCCGTGCAGGCGCAAGAGAAGGTCGTCATCGGCTACATCAGCGACCTGTCGGGCCTCTACGCCGACCTGGAAGGCAAGGGCGGCGCAACCGCCATCCAGATGGCCATCGACGACATGGGCGGCAAGGTGCTCGGCCAGCCGGTGGAAGTGCTGAGCGTCGACCACCAGAACAAGCCCGACATCGCGGCCTCCAAGGCCCGCGAATGGATCGACACGGCCGGCGCAACGATGATCTTCGCCGGTACCAACTCGGGTGTTGCCCTCGCTACTGCCAAGGTGGCGCAGGAGAAGAAGCGCGTGTTCTTCACCAACGGCGCGGCCACCTCGGCGCTCACCAACGCGCAGTGCAGCCCCTACACCGTGCACTACGCCTACGATACTGTGGCGCTCGCCAAGAGCACCGGCGGCGCCGTGGTCGACACCGGCGGCAAGAGCTGGTTCTTCCTCACGGCCGACTACGCATTCGGCCACGCCCTCGAGGCCGACACTGCCAAGGTCGTCAAGGCCAAGGGCGGCTCGGTGGTGGGTACGGTGCGGGCACCGCTCAATGCATCGGACTTCTCTTCGTTCCTGCTGCAGGCGCAGAACTCCAAGGCGCAGGTGCTGGGCCTCGCCAACGCCGGCGGCGACTTCATCAACTCGATGAAGGCGGCGAAGGAATTCGGTATCGACAAGTCGATGAAGGTCGCGGGCCTGCTGGTGTTCCTCACCGACGTGAAGAGCCTGGGCCTGCCCGCCACGCAAGGCCTGCTGCACACGACCAGCTGGTACTGGGACGCCGACGACGAGTCGCGCAAGTGGGCGGCCCGCTACGAAGCCAAGACCAAGAACAAGCCGACCGACATCCAGGCTGCCGACTACTCGGCCACCATGGCCTACCTCAAGGCCGTCGAGGCCGTGAAGAGCACCGATGCCGACAAGGTCATGGCCTACCTCAAGAAGACGCCGATCAACGACTTCTACGCCAAGGGCGTGATCCGCCCCGATGGCCGCATGGTGCATGACATGCTGCTGGCCGAGGTCAAGAAGCCGTCGGAATCGAAGGGACCCTGGGACCTGCTGAAGATCGTCAAGAAGGTGCCGGGCGACCAGGTCTACACGACCAAGGACGAGAGCACCTGCGCGCTCTGGAAATAGCTGTTGCTCGCCCCCCAGTCTTCGCGCACTGCGTGTCGCTTCGCCAACCCCCCTGACCGGGGGGCGGGCCGGCCGCTTCGGGCGGCTGCGCGCGGCGGCCCCCTGGCGAAGTCATTGCTGTCTTTTTGATCCCCGCTTATACGATGAACATATCCATGCCCGCCCTGTTGAGCCAGCTCCTGTTGGGGCTGGTCAATGGGTCGTTCTACGCGATCCTGAGCCTGGGGCTGGCGGTGATCTTCGGCTTGCTCAACGTCATCAACTTTGCGCATGGCGCGCTGTTCATGATGGGGGCGGTGCTGTCGTGGATGGCGATGACCTACTTCAACGTCAACTACTGGGTCATGCTGGTAGTGGCGCCGCTGATCGTCGGCGTTTTCGGCGTGCTGATCGAGCGGCTGCTGCTGCGCTGGATCTATAAGCTGGACCACCTCTACGGCCTGTTGCTCACGCTCGGCCTCACGCTGCTGATCGAGGGTGGCTTCCGCTCGGTGTATGGCGTTTCCGGGCTCGCTTACAGCACGCCCGAGGCGCTGAGCGGCGGCACCAACCTCGGCTTCATGTTCCTGCCCAACTACCGCGCCTGGGTGGTGGTTGCATCGCTGGTCGTGTGCTTTGCGACCTGGTATGCCATCGAGAAGACGCGGCTTGGCGCCTACCTTCGTGCAGGCACCGAGAATCCGCGGCTGGTGGAGGCCTTCGGCGTGAACGTGCCGCTCATGGTCACGCTGACCTATGGGTTCGGCGTTGCACTGGCGGCCTTTGCTGGCGTGCTGGCCGCCCCGGTGATCCAGATCTCGCCGCTCATGGGACAGAACCTCATCATCATCGTGTTCGCGGTCGTCGTGATCGGCGGCATGGGCTCGATCATGGGTGCCATCCTCACGGGCCTGGGGCTCGGCGTCATCGAGGGGCTCACCAAGGTGTTCTATCCCGAGGCCTCGGCCACCGTGGTCTTCGTGATCATGGTCGTGGTGCTGCTGATCCGCCCCGCGGGCCTGTTCGGCAGCGAGAAATAAGTCAATGAAGAAAATATCGCTCGTCGTCTATGGGGCGCTGCTGCTGGCGCTCATCGCCGCACCCTTCATCGGCTTCTATCCGGTGTTCGTGATGAAGGTGCTGTGCTTCGCGCTCTTTGCCTGCGCCTTCAACCTGCTGCTGGGCTACACCGGCATGCTTTCCTTTGGGCATGCTGCATTCCTGGGCGGCGCCGCCTACCTCACGGGCCACGCGCTCAAGGTGTGGCACCTGACGCCCGAACTCGGGCTGATCGCGGGCACCCTGGCCGGTGCGCTGCTGGGCCTGGTGTTCGGCTGGTTGGCCATCCGCCGCCAGGGCATCTACTTCTCGATGATCACGCTGGCGCTCGCGCAGATGATGTATTTCGTCGCGCTGCAGGCACCGTTCACGGGCGGCGAGGACGGCCTGCAGAGCGTGCCGCGCGGCAAGCTCTTCGGCCTCATCGACCTGCGCGACGATCTCACGATGTACTACGTCGCGCTGGTGATCGTGGTGGCGGCCTTCCTGCTCATTGCGCGCACCGTGCATTCGCCTTTCGGGCAGGTGCTCAAGGGCATCAAGGAGAACGAGCCGCGCGCCATCTCGCTCGGCTACGACGTCAACCGCTTCAAGCTGCTGGCCTTCGTGATCTCGGCCGCGCTGTCGGGCCTTGCAGGCTCGCTCAAGACCCTGGTACTCGGCTTCGCCTCGCTCAGCGACGTGCACTGGACCGCATCGGGCCACGTGATCCTGATGACGCTGGTGGGCGGCCTCGGCACGCTCTCGGGTCCGCTGGTGGGTTCGGCGGTCGTGGTGCTGCTCGAGAACAAGGTCGGCGACTTTGGCGCTTTCATGGCGCGCACCACAGGTGTCGACTGGTTCAACACGCTCGGGGAATCCGTGACCATGGTCACTGGCCTGATCTTCGTGATCTGCGTACTGGCATTCCGCAAGGGGATCATGGGCGAGGTCATCGCGTTCATCGACCGCCGACGAGGCAAGGCCTGATGAAGCGAAGAAGGCGGACACTGTCCGCCTTCTTCGCTTCTGGGGCGGAAAAGCCTGCTCAGGGCAGCACGGCAATGCGGTTGGCGGCCGGCGGTGCCAGCGGGCTGTTCGCCTTGATGTAGGCCTCCAGGGCATCGACGTCCTGGTCGCCGCCGAGCGTGTCGGTGCCCTGGTTGAAGACCGTGAAGTTGTCTCCGCCGGTAGCCAGGAAGCTGTTCATCGTCACGCGGTAGCTGGTGCCGTCGGCCATCGCGGTGCCGTTGAGCGCCATGTTGCTGATGCGGGAGCCCGCGGGCGCCGAGAGGCTGTAGCTGTAGCTCAGGCTGCGCGAAGGCAGCAGCACCCTGGGCGACGCAACCGTGTTGGTGCCGCTGTTGAACTGCTGCTCCAGCAGCGCCTTGATCTGCGCTCCCGTCATCGTCTTCACCACCAGGCTGTTGCCGAAGGGCTGCACACTGAAGATCTGGCCATAGGTCACGCTGCCGTCAGCGGCAGGGACGAGGTCGGCGCGCACGCCGCCCGGGTTCATGAACGCGATCTGCGCACCGCCCTTATTGCTGGGGCTGGTGGCGTCGAGCTGCGCATCGGCGATCAGGTTGCCGAGCACGCTCTCGCGCGATGCCGTCTGCGTGCGGGTGGCGGGGCCGGAGAGCGTGCCCACCACCCGCTGCACCAGCGGCGCTGCGATCGAGAGGTACTGGCTGACGAGCGCGGCCACCTGCTGGTTCTTGCCGAACACGGGGTATTGGTCGGTCAGTGCGACGGTGCTGGAGCCGCTCGTGTAGGCCTCGCCCTGGACGATCACGTTGTCGGCCGCCTTGGCCGTGACCTTGCGGGTGCGCGTGTCGATCGTCAGGTTGATGTCGGTCAGCAGGGTGCCGTACTGGCCGGCGCTCGTCAGCAGAAAGGGCTTGGCCGGGTTCGTCTTGCCGTAGTCGCAGATGTACGAGCGATGCGTGTGGCCCGAGATCACCACGTCGACCGACGCGTCCAGCTTGTCGAGGATCGGCAGGATGTCGCCGCTCAAGCCGGCGCAGCTCTTGTCGTTGTAGCCTACGGTGGTCGTGCCGCCTTCGTGGACCACCACGATGATCGCGTCGGCGCCCTGGGCCTTCAGCTGGGGAATCAATGCGTTGGCGGTGTCCGCTTCGTCCTTGAAGCTCAAGCCTGCGACCCCGGCGGGCGTCACGATGCTGGGCGTTCCCTTGAGGGTCATGCCGATGAACGCCACCTTCACCGTGGCTCCATCCTTCGTGAAGGTCTTCATGCCCGTGGCGGGAAACAGTGTGGTGCCGTCGGTCTTCACGGTATTGGCTGCAAGGAAGCCGAAATTGGCGCCGGGAAAAGCCTTGTTCACCCGGCACGGCTCCAGCGGCGTGTTCTTGGCGCAGCCGCCGTTTTTCATGCGCAGGAGTTCGGTCTGGCCCTTGTCGAACTCGTGGTTGCCGACGGCGTTGAAGTCGATCTTCATCTCGTTCACCGCTTCGATGGTCGGCTCGTCGAGGAACAGCGCCGACACCAGCGGCGAGGCGCCGATCATGTCGCCGGCGGACACCACTGCGTTGTTCTCGTTTTTGGCCTTGAGCGATGCGATGGCCGAGGCGAGGTAGGCTGCGCCGCCAGCGGGTACCGCGACCGTGCCGCCGCTCTTCGCGGGCGCGGTAATGGACAGCCTGGGCGGCTCGAGATTGCCGTGCAAGTCGTTGAAGGCAATGAGCTTCACGTCCACGCTGCCGGGCGTGGACGGAGCGGGGGCCGGCGCTGGCGCGGGGGGCGGTGCAGGCGGTGCGACGATCGGAATGAAGCCGTTCGAATTGCCGTTGCTGCTTCCTCCGCAGGCGGACAGCGTGGCCAACACAACCCCCGCCAGGACGAGATGTGGTTTCAACGATGCGTGCATGAGCCTCTCCTCTGTGTGGAATGCAGCGCATGCTGAAGATGGCTGATGACGCCGCCGTGACGCCACGTGCAAGCGGGCTCTCAGGGCAGGGAGATCAGGCGAATGGCCACGCCGGGGCCGAAGGCGCGTTGCAGCAGCTCGCTGGCTTGCGCACCGCGCGCGTCGCCGGGCGACTGCAAGGCCAGCCATCCGTCATCGGCTCGACGTTGCAGATGCCACCCCTCCTGTCCCAATTGGAGGAGACCGGCAAGCGCGGCAACGTCCGCCACCGGCAGTGCTGCGGGCGTGATGTCGAGCCAGTCCACCACCTGGTCGGCCTCGCCGCCGAGCCTTGCCGCCGCGCCTTCGACCAGCGCATGCTGCGTGGCGGCGTCCCTCACTGCGCCCTGCAGGATGATGCCGTTGCCGTGCCACCGGATTTCAAGCGCTGCGCCGTTGTTCTCCGGCGGGGCAGCATGCCGCTGGCTTGCGAATGCCCATCCGAGGCCGGCTGAAACGGCCAAGGCAAGCACCAGCAGCAGCGCGATGACGACGATCGGAGGGCTGTTCTTCATTCGCGGCACCACGTGCATATCGGATGCCAAGTTCAAGGGCTCGGTATGACGGCGTGATGACAGCTTGCCAGGCGAGGTCAGAGCCGCAGCGGTGCGGCGTAGCCGGTCATCTCCAGGTAGCCGCGGCCGATGCGCCGCCCTTGCGCGTCGAGCAGGTCGCTCACGCCTTCCCAATACACCCCGCCGGTGGAGCCGCTGCTGTCGAGCTCCTGGTCGTCCAGCAGCGCACGCACTTCGAAGCTACCCGAGGGGGTCTGCACCCGCCATTGCGTGGGGTACTTCGCCTGCGTGCGCGGGCTGGTCCACACCTTCGTGCTCTCGAAGCGCACCTCATCGCTGCCGAAGATGCGCAGCGCACCATCGCGGGTGCGAAAGGAACCGCCAGCCCACAGCGCACCGCCGTCGCGGCGCCGCAGGTGGAAAGCGGTGAGGGCGCTGCCGTCGTCCAGATTCATGCCGATCCAGTCCCAGCCCACGGCGTCGGGATGCATCAATGCCTCGCTCCATTCATGGTCGAGCCAGGCAGTGCCTTCGACGTCGAATGATTGGCCCTTCCTGAGGGTCAGCTTGCCTTGGGTTTTCAGCTGCGGTTCGCTGTAGTAGTAGCTCGCCTGTGCCTCTTCGGGGCCCTTGCGCGAGAGCCCATCCTTGCCTTGCAGCAGCACCGGCTGCGTCGGCGTGAAGCGCAGGTCGATTGAAAACTCGCCGGCCGGAACGCGCGCCGAATAGCTGCCGTCCTTGTTGCGCAGCAGTGACCAGTCGCGCAGCCGCACATCGGTATCGGCTTCGCTCGCCGACGCGATGCCGAAGCCGGCGCGCGCAATGCGCTGGTCGTGCAGCAGCACGCGGCCTTCAAGGTCAGTGACGGCCGCATGCGCGAACACGAGGTGCCTGGCCGCGAAGGCCGAGCGCAGGCCTTGCGCCGCATCGACGCGCGTGCGGAAGAACGTCACCTGGAAGCCGAACTCGCGTCCGGCCGCCGTCTTGGCGTGGCCCGTGATGTACCACCACTCGGTTTGCAGGTCGGGGTGGCTGCCGAAGTCACGCGGGAACTGCAGCGTCCGGGCAGGCAAGGCCCAGCTTGCGGGCACCGCGGCTGCCAGCGCCGCGAGCAGCAAGGCGCGCCGAGAAAGATGGTTGACAGCCAGCGGTGGCATTACTCCGCAACCAGCGCGTCGATGCGCTGCTGTGCCGGTCCGATGTCGCCGAACGCGTTCTGCACCCAGGCCGCGTCGTGATAGCTCGGCAAATAGCGCTCGCCCGCGTCGCACAGCAGCGAAAGAATGGAACCTTGTTGGCCGGCTGCGCGCATTTCGCGTGCAATGGCCAGCATGCCGACGAAGTTGGTGCCGGTCGACGGCCCGACCTTCCGCCCCAGCAGCGCCGAGAGCGCATGCATGGCAGCCACCGAGTCGAGGTTGGGCACTTCGATCATGCGGTCGACCAGCGTGCGGATGAAGCTCGGCTCCACGCGCGGCCGCCCGATGCCTTCGATGCGCGAGCCTGCCGCGGTCAGCGTGGCGTCGCCCGTGCGGTGATAGGCCGAGAACACCGAGCCTTCCGGGTCGGCCACGCACACCTGCGTCTCATGGCAGCGAAAGCGCACGTATCGGCCGATGGTGGCGCTGGTGCCGCCGGTGCCCGCGCCCACCACGATCCACGCCGGCACCGGATGCCGCTCGCGCGCCATCTGCTGGAACATGCTTTCCGCGATGTTGTTGTTGCCGCGCCAGTCGGTCGCGCGCTCGGCATACGTGAACTGGTCCATGTAGTGGCCGCCTGTCTGCTCGGCGAGCGCACGTGCCTCTTCGTAGACCTGCGCCGCGTGGTCGACGAAGTGGCAACGCGCGCCGTAGAAGGCGATTTGCGCCACCTTCTCTGGCGAGGTGCTGCGCGGCATCACGGCGATGAAGGGCAGGCCGAGTAGTCGCGCGAAATAGGCTTCGCTCACTGCCGTCGAACCGCTCGAGGCCTCGACGATGGTGGTGCCTTCGCGGACCCACCCGTTGCACAGCGCGTAGAGAAAGAGCGATCGCGCCAGGCGGTGCTTGAGGCTGCCCGTGGGGTGGGTCGACTCGTCCTTGAGGTACAGGTCGATGCCTTGGGCGGCGAGTGTCGGTAACGGAAGGGGGATGAGGTGCGTGTCGGCGCTGCGGTGGTAGTCGGCTTCGATGCGGCGGATGGCTTTGCTTTGCCAAGTGGGGAGTGTTTGCTGCATATAGGTGTGCAGTCTACAAGTCGTCTTGGCTTTTTGGGTCCGAGGCCGGGGCGAGACCCGGCCTCGGAAAAAACAGAAAAACTACCAATCCTCTTTAACAGCAAGAACCACATCTTTCCCTGCAGCCGCCCTCCCAGCCATCCAGGCAGTCCCCGTCCCCGCAGCAACGACAGCTGCGCAAAGCACCAACAGCCGACCCCACGGCACCAGCAAATCCATCGTCCAGTGAAAGCTCTGCGGATTGACGACCTTCACCAGCACCACCGAGACCGCAAGTCCCAGCAGGAGTCCCGCCACGGCACCGATCGCCGTCCACGCTGCGCCTTCGCCCGCAACCACCGCCAGCACCTGGCGCCGCGTAAAACCCAGGTGCGCGAGCAAGCCGAACTCCTTGCGCCTGGCCAGCACCTGCGCACTGAAGCTCGCAGCAATGCCGAACAGGCCGATGGCGATGGCCACAGCCTGCAACCAGTAGGTCACCGCAAAGCTGCGATCGAAGATGCGCAGCGAAACCGCGCGGATCTGCCCGACCGACGAGATCTCGATGTTCGATCCGGATTCACCGCCCACGCCCGCGCGGCGCGCCGCAAGCTCGCGAACCGCGGCCTGCACCGCGCCCTCGGATGCGCCCGGTGCAAGCCAGAGAGACACATCGCTGACCTCGCGCTCGCCTGTCAGGCGCTCGAAGTCGCGCGCGTCCATGGTGATGGCGCCGAACTGCCGGGCATAGTCGCGCCATACGCCAGCCACGAAGAATTTCGCCGGCCCCGAAGCGGCTGCGCTGATGCCCAACGCCGGCGACAGCGGCGCGAACAGGGTGCCGGGCTTGGCACCGTAAAGCTCGACCATCGGCTCGCTCACGTAGATGCCGATGTGTCCCGCCGGAACCGGCAGCGCGGCGCCCACCAGCGGGAGAGCCTGCGCCGCGCCGCCTTCGAGGCTTCGCGAAATCAGCGTGACCGCGGGTCGCGCGGGGTCCAGTTGCAGCGACCGGGTGCGCAGCGTGCCGATGCGTTCCACGCCCGGCAACTGCGCCAGCGCCTGCACGAAGGCCGGCGAGAAGGTGGCGGTGTCGCTGCTGCTCTGCGTGCCCGAATTACCGGAGCGGCCGCTCGACGTGGCGCGAACATAAAGGTCGGCCGGCAGCACCACGTCGAGCCAGTGCGTCACCGAATCGCGGAAGCTCGCGACCATGACCGTGAGCGCCACCGCGAGGCTCAGGCTCGCGACCACGCCGCTGACCGCCACGGCCGCGGTGCCGCGCATGCGCCTTGCGCGCTCGATGGCGAGCATCGGCAGCACGCGCTGCGCAAATGCGGGCGCCACGCGGTCGTAGAGCAGCGCAATGAACCAGGGCAGCGCCGTGATGCCGCCCACCAGCAGGCAGCCCACCGAGAGGTAGGCCGCAATCGGGATGCCGCCCACAGCCGGCATGTTGGCCAGCGCCGCACCCACGGCAATGAGCCCGAGGGCGAGCCAGTGGCTCTTGCCTTGCACCGGCGCGGCGCCAAGGCCCTTGAGGGTCTGGGCTTCGGGCAGGGCCTCTGCGGCGCGCGCGGGCCACCAGCCGCCCACCAGCGCCGCGAGCACGCCGAGTCCCCCATACAGCAGGGCCGATGCGCTGCTCCAGTGCAGTGTGGGGGCGACCCCTTCGAAGTAGCCGCCGCCCAGATCGCCCCCAAGCACGCGCAGTGCGAATGCTGCGAGCGCCGTACCCAGCGTTAGGCCGGCGGCGCTTCCTATGAGGCCCAGCACAAGCGATTCGGCGAGCACCAGGCGCAGCCGCTCGCGCGGTGTGAGGCCCAGCACGCCGAGCAGCGCGAACTGTTGCGCGCGCTTGGCCACGCTGAGCGCCAGCACCGAGAACACCAGAAAGGCCCCAGTGAAAAGCGCCACTAGCGCCAGCACCGTGAGGTTGACGCGGTAGGCGCGCGAAAGATTGCTCACGCGCTCGGCCGCGTCCCCGGGTTCGGCAAACTGCAGGCCCGCGGGCCAGCCCGGCGAGCGTTCGAGCGATGCGATGAACGCCGCCTGGTCGGTGCCGGGGGCCAACCGCAGGTCGATTCGGCTGAGCCGGCCGAGCCTGTCGAACAGGTCCTGGACGGCAGCGATGTCCATCACCGCCAAGGCGGTGCCGCCGGCGGCGACATGGCCTGCAACCTCCAGCCGCCGCCAGGCGCTGCCGCTGCGCAGCTGAACAGACTCTGCGCGGCCTTCGATCGCTTCGGCCGGCATGCCGAGCGCGCTGCGCGCCGCAGCATTGAGAAAGACATGGCCCGGGGCCAGCATCGCGAAACGGTCGGCATTCTTGCGCGGCTGCGGCATCAGCGCCGGTGCGATGGTCGGCAGCGCCAGCGCATCGATGCCGATCACGCGCATCGGAACCTGACGCTCACCGGACAGTGCAAGGCCTTGGAACTCGAGCACCGGGCTTGCCAGCGCCACCTGGGGATGCTGCGCCACGCGCGCGAACACGGCTTCGTCGAAGCTGCCCTGCACGGCGCGCACTTCGAGGTCCGGCTGCCCGTTGACCGAGCGCACGGCGCTGGAGAACTCGTCAAGGGCCGAGGCGTTGATGAGCTGCACCGAGAAGGCGAGCGCCACGCCCAGCATCACGGCCAGCACGGCGGCGGCGTTCCGCCAGGGGTGGTGGCGCAATTCCTGCCATGAGAAGGTGGTGAGCAAGGCACGCATGCCGTGATTGTGGCGGCGGCTGGCCGCGTGGCGCCGGCGGGCTTCCGGAAGGCCCGGGTCAGAGCCGCTCCGACATCCCGTTGAGGTAGGCGCGCACCACGGCGCTTGCGCTCAGGCCGATGGCGCGGTCGAACGCCTGGCGCGCGGCGGCGCGCGCACCGCCGGCCGCGAGCAGGTGCGCGCGTGCCGCCCAGAAGGGCTGGTAGCTCGCCACTTCGCCCGCCGGAATCGCGTCGAGAGCCCGCAGGCCGATGTCGGGACCGCGCGCGCGTGCCAGCGCACAGGCGCGGCTCACCTGGGCGCCGATGCTCGGCCGCAGCGCCAGCAGCCCGTCGTACAGCGCGACCATGGCTTCAGGCGGCACCGGCGCGCCGACGCGGCGCTCGCAGTGGGCCGATTGGATGGCGGCCTCCAACTGGTACGCACCGAGGATGTTCATGCCCGACGCGCGGCGCAGGCACAGCTCCGCGTGCGCGAGCAAGTCCGGATCCCAGCGCGCCATGTCCTGCTGGTCGAGGGGCACGTAGGCGCCGGCCTCGTTGCGCCGCGCCGCGGCCCGGCTCTCGCAGAACAGCATCAGCGCCAGCAGGCCCAGGGGTTCGGGCTCTTTCGGCATCAGCGCGCAGAGGATGCGGCCGAGCTCGATGGCTTCGGCCGTGAGGCCGCGCGGCAGGGCGTCCGCGCCGTCCACGTCGTCCCATCCGGTGCCGTACGCCGCATAGATGCCGTCCAGCACGTCCTGCAGCCGCTGCGGCAGGTCGCGGGCCTGCGGGTACTCGAAGGAAATGCCCGCAGCGCGGATGCGCGCTTTCGCACGCACGAGGCGTTGGCCCAGGGTGGAAGGCGAGGCCAGGAAGGCACCGGCCATGCGGGCCACGTCGAGCCCGAGCACGGTCTGAAGCATCAGCGGCGCCCGAGCGGCTGCGTCGATCGCGGGATGCGCGCACACGAAGAGCAGTCGCAAGCGCTCGTCGGGCACGGCCGCGCCGCCGGAGGCGTCCACGTCCACTTCGCCGGCCAGCAGCAGCAGGGTTTGCGTGGCGGCGTCCTGCACGCGGGTGTGGCGCCAGGCGTCGAGCCTGCGATGTCGCGCCACGCTCAGCAGCCAGGCGTCGGGCTGGTCGGGTACGCCGTCGATCGGCCAGCGCTCGAGCGCGCGCGCAAAGGCATCGGCCAGCGCATCCTCCGATGCCGCGATGTCGTGCGTGCGCGCCGAAAGGATGGCGAGGAGCCGCCCGTACGACTCGCGCGCCGCCCGTTCGGCGGCCCGATGAGCCGCCGTGTCGGTCATGCAGCGGCGGCCGCCGTCGCAGTGAACACGGGGCGCACCTCCGCGCCGCCCGTGGTGGCGCACGGTGCCCGCGCGGCCCACTCGAGCGCGGCGTCGAGGTCGGGCACATCGATCACGAAATAGCCGCCGAGCTGCTCCTTGGTGTCTGCGAAAGGCCCGTCCTGCACCTGGCGCCTGTCGCCGCGCACGCGAAGCGTGGTGCCGGTCATGGGTGGCAGCAGGCCGTGGCCGCCGAGCGAGATGCCCGACGCGCGCACGGCGTCGGCATAAGCAACCCAGCTGGACCGGTAGGCCTGCGAAGACGCGTCGTTGCGCTGCTCGAACTCGGCGGCGGGCTGGTAGAACATCAACATGTACTGCATGGTGTCTCTCCGTCATGGAAAAGATGCTGAGCAGGATCGCTCACCACAATGACGGCCCGCATCCGCTCGTTTCGACACGAGGCCCGTGTCGGCGACCATTTTTTTCGCGATCGCCGTTCGGTGCAACGTTGTGCCGCAGGTTACGAAACGCCCGGCCGGAGGCATATCCCGGGTTTTTACCCATCGGGGCTGCAGCGGACCGCGAGCCGAGGCTAAGCTCGGCCCATGCAGCTACCTACCTATGACGACGTGATCGCCGCGGCCGCGCGGCTCCAAGGCCATGCCCACCGCACGCCCGTGCTGCGCTCGCGCACGGCCGACGAGCGCTGGGGCGCCGAGTTCTTCTTCAAGTGCGAGAACTTCCAGCGCATGGGCGCGTTCAAGTTTCGCGGCGCATTCAATGCGCTGTCGAAATTCGACGCCGCGCAGCGCAAGGGCGGGGTGATCGCGTTCTCCTCGGGCAACCATGCGCAGGCCATTGCGCTGTCGGCGCGGCTGCTGTCGATGCCCGCCGTCATCGTCATGCCCAACGACGCGCCAACTGCGAAGGTCGCCGCCACGAAGGGCTATGGCGCCGAAGTGGTGATGTACGACCGCTTCACCGAAGACCGGGAGGCGCTGACGAAGCGGCTCGCGCAGGAACGCGGCATGACGATGATCCCGCCCTACGACCACCCGGACGTGCTCGCGGGACAGGGCACCGCGGTGAAGGAACTGCTCGAGGAGACCGGCCCGCTCGACCAGCTGTTCGTGTGCCTGGGCGGCGGCGGGCTGCTCTCGGGATCGGCGCTGTCGGCGCGCGCGCTGGCACCCGGTTGCAAGGTCTACGGCGTGGAACCCGAGGCGGGGAACGATGGCCAGCAGTCTTTCCGCGCGGGAAAGATCGTGCACATCGAAACACCCAAGACCATCGCCGACGGCGCACAGACTCAGCACCTGGGCGAGTACACCTTCGGCATCATCCGGCGCGACGTGGATGACATCTTCATCGTGACCGACGCACAGCTCGTCGATGCGATGCGCTTCTTTGCCGAGCGCATGAAGATCGTGGTGGAGCCGACCGGCTGCCTCGCCTTTGCGGGCGCCATCGCGGCCGGCAAAGCCATCGCAGGGCAGCGCGTGGGCATCGTGGTGAGCGGCGGCAATGTCGACCTCTCCCGCTACGCCGCGCTGCTCGCGTAGTTCAGGCGCGGATTCCTTCGGCGGTGAGATGCAGCAGGCGGTCCGCGCGGGCCGCTGCGCTCTCGGAGTGCGTCACCAGCACCAGCGAGGCGCCGTGCTCGCGCGTCTGGCCGATCAGCAAGTCCATCACCTTGGCGGCGGTGCCCGGGTCGAGGTTGCCCGTGGGCTCGTCGGCCAGCAGAAGGGCGGGGCGGTGCACCAGCGCACGCGCGATCGCCACGCGCTGAAGCTGCCCGCCCGACAGCGTCTGCGGCAGGCGCGCGCCCATGCCGGGCAGGCCCACCGCGCCCAGCATGTGCGCAACGCGGCCATCATCCTTCTGCCGCCCCAGCAGCATCAGCGGCAGCGACACGTTCTGCGCCACGTCCAGGTGCGGCAACACGTGGAAGGCCTGGAACACGAAGCCCACGTTTCGTCGCCGCCAGAGTGCGCAGGCTTCGCCGTCGAGAGCGCCAATGTCCGTGCCGTCGTGCGTGACCGTGCCCGCGTCCCAGTTGTCGAGGCCGGCCATGCAGTTGAGCAGCGTCGATTTTCCGACGCCCGATTCGCCCACGACGGCGACGAACTCGCCGGGCTCGACGGTGAGCGTCACGTTCTCGAACACGGGTACGTCGCCGTAGTGCTTGGCGAGACTGGAAATGCGAAGCGTCATTCGGCGGTTGCGATGCGTTGGACGGCGGTCTGCACGGCATCGGGCGCGTCGCAGGCGATGACGGTGCGCGTGGGCATGCTGCGCAGCCAGGTGATCTGCCGCTTGGCGAGCTGGCGCGTGGCGGCGATGCCGCGTTCGCGCAGGTCGGCCATCGCCTTGGCGTCGGGATTGGCGCCGGCGCAGGCATCGAGCATTTCCCAAGCCTGCCGGTAGCCCACGCAGCGCATCGAGGGTAGTTCGGTCGAGAGGTCGCCACGCGCGCGCAGCGCCCTGACCTCGTCGAGGAAGCCGGCCGACAGCATGGCGTCGAACCGATCGGCAATGCGCGCATGCAGCCAGGCGCGGTCGGCGGGTTCGAGTGAGAAGAGCGCGCCTCCGGCAAGACCCTTGGCAGCTCTGTCTCCACTCGCGTGAAAGTTCGACAGGGGCTGTCCGCTGCTTTCCCACACTTCGAGCGCGCGCTGGATGCGCTGGCTGTCCTGCGGAGCCAGGCGGGCCGCTGTCGCAGGGTCGACTTCAGCGAGCCGTGCGTGCATGGCCGGCCAGCCCAGCACGGCCGCTTCGGCATCGATGCGGGCGCGCACGGCAGCATCGGCCGCAGGCATGGCGTCGATGCCGTCGAACAGCGCCTTGAAGTAAAGCATGGTGCCGCCGACCAGCAGCGGCAAGGCGCCGCGGGCGCGGATCTCGTCGATCAGCCGGGTCGCGTCGGCCACGAAAGCCGCGGCGCTGTAGCTTTCGGCGGGGTCGAGAATGTCGATCAGGTGGTGCGGCACGGCGGCCCGCTCGGCCAGGCTGGGCTTGGCGGTGCCGACGTCCATGCCGCGATAGACCAGCGCCGAATCGACGCTGATGATCTCGACCGGCCGCAGGCGCGCGACGGCAAGTGCCACCGCGGTCTTGCCGGAGGCGGTCGGCCCCGCGAGTGCTATGAATTTCAGGTTGTCAGGACGGCCGGTGGCGGCGACGGAGGGCGGCATAAGCGCCCGAGGGTAACAACAAAAACGAAGCCGGACCTTGTCGTCAGATGGCTTGCGCGCTGGCGGTCGCCTTGCTGCGCGCTTCCTGCGGCAGCGCGGCCGAATCCGCGCGCTGCGTTGGCGGCAATACGGGCACCGGCTGCGCACCGCGCACCAAGGGCGCGCCTTCCGTCTGCCGCGCGGCCAGCGTGGTCTCGGGCTTCATACGAAACAGCTGCGAAAGCGCCGAGCGGTACTGGGCCTCTCCGATCGAATTGGTGTTGTGGTGCGATCCGCCCTCGACCAGCACGAACAGCTTGGGCACCGTCGCCGCGTCGTAGAGCTTGCGGCCCAGCGTGGGGTTGATCAGGCTGTCGGCCGTGCCATGCACCACCAGCAGCGGTGCGCCGATGTCCTTGACCCGGTTGATGGCCTCGAAGCGCTGCGTGATGAGCGGGCCGAACGGCAGCCACCCCCACTTGAAGCCGCTCACCACGTCGGCGATGGAGGTGAAGGTGCTCTCCACGATGGTGCCGCTTTCGTCCTTGACGTTTGCGGCCAGGTCGATACCGATGGCGCCGCCCAGGGAGTGGCCAAAGATGTAGCGGTGCTGCCGGGGGTGGCGCGCGGCCAGCCACGTCCAGGCGGCGCGGGCGTCTTCGCGCGCCGACTCTTCCGAGGGCAGGCCCTTGGAGCTCTTGCCGAAGCCGCGGTAGTCGATGGCCAGGACCGAAAAGCCGAGTTCGTGCATGCGCTGGATGCGCGGGGCGGAACCGGCCACGTTGTAGCGCGCGCCGTGCAGGTACAGCATCACGGGGCGGTCGGTGGTTTCAGGCTCGCCGCCCAGCCACAAGCCGTGCAGGCGCACCGGTTCGCCGGTGATGGACGACTGGAAATCGATCCAGACATCCTGCATGCCCTCGGTCATTGTGGCCGTGTTGCCCCAACTGCGGTCGCTGGGTTGAAAGATCCACTCGCGTTGCTGCTCGTCGAACGTGGAGCAGCCGGCCGCCAAAAGGGCGCACAGCGAAAGAACGGAGGCAAGCAGGGACCAGCGTTTCATGGACTAGAGGGACAGCGAAGTCGGCAGAAAGTTCATGTGCTTTCAGCTGAAACGCGCCGACACTGCGCTTCAGACCCCTCCCGTCAGTGCTCAGGCGGCACTTAGTTCTACACATGCAACGCCCGTGCCCGCTTCACGGATGACTGCAGAAAACTCCGGAAAAACCCTCAAAAACGTGCAGTTTTCTATCTGCCGCGCATAAAAAGCGCATCCAGTTCGCGGATGGACAGCTGTCGCCACGTCGGACGGCCATGGTTGCACTGGTCCGAACGCTCGGTCGCTTCCATTTGGCGTAACAAGGCGTTCATCTCGTCGATGGTGAGCTTGCGGTTGGCGCGAACGGCGCCGTGGCAGGCCATGGTCGAGAGCAGTTCGTTCTGCGCCCGTTGCACCACGCTGCTCGCGTCATGCTGGGACAGTTCCGCCAGCACGCTGCGCGCGAGTTCGATCGGATCGCCGTCGGCCAGGGTGCCCGGCACCGCGCGCACCGCAAGGGTGCGCGGCGAGAAGGGGGTGATTTCCAGGCCGAGCGTCGGCAGCACCGCGGCGCAGGCCTCCGCCGTTGCCACTTCCTGCGGCGTGGCCGCGAAGGTGGCGGGAATCAGGAGCGGCTGGCTGGTGATGGCGGCGCCGTCGAGCTGCGCCTTGAGCCGCTCGTAGACGATGCGCTCATGGGCGGCGTGCATGTCGACCACGATCAGGCCCTGGCTGTTTTCGGCCAGGATGTAGATGCCCTGCAGCTGTGCCAGTGCGCGGCCGAGCGGCCAGGCCTCTTCATTGGTGGCAGCGGCCTCAGGCTGTTTGCCCGGCAATGCGGCCGGGGCGCGGAGCGTATCGGGCGTGGGGGCGGCAGCGGGCCAGAGAGAACCCGCAGGCTCTGAAACACCGGCCGGCGCGGCGTTCCGCAGTGGCCACATGGCCTCGAAATCGCCCGCTCCGCGCTCACGGGCGGTGAAATTGATGCCCGGCTGGGCCCAGGTGGCGCCTGAGGCCGGCACCGCTGGTTTGAAGAAGGGCTGCTGTGCGGGAAGGGGCGCCACGGCATCGCCCGCGCGAGGCGCCGCAAGGGCGTTTTCAATGGCATGGCGCACGGCCTGGTGCACTTCGCGCCCGTCGCGAAAACGCACCTCGATCTTGGTCGGATGCACGTTCACGTCCACCCGCGACGGATCGATGTCGAGGTAGAGCGCATACACGGGTTGCCGTTGCCCGTGCAGCACGTCTTCATAGGCGCTGCGAACTGCATGCGACAGCACCTTGTCGCGCACGAAGCGGCCATTGACGTAGAAGAATTGCTGGTCGCCGCGCGAGCGTGCGGCATCCGGAATGCCGGCGCGCCCGGCCACGCGCACCGCGCCGCCGGTGTGATCGACGGCCACGCTCTGCGCCACAAAGTCGTCGCTGAGCGCATCGGCCAACCGTTGCTCGCGCCGTTCGGCGGCGCGCCATTGCTCCACCAGCTTGCCGTCGTGCCACACTGAAAAACCGACTTCGGGGCGCGCCAGCGCGTGGCGCCTCACGGCCTCGATGCAGTGGGCCAGTTCGGTGGCGTCGGTCTTCAGGAACTTGCGCCGCGCCGGCGTTGCAAAGAAAAGCTCGCGCACTTCGACCGTGGTGCCCACGGAACGGGCCACCGGCCGCAGCTCGCCGGTGCGGCCATCGAGCGCAAAGGCGCCCTCGGCACCCGCAAAGCGCGAAAGAATGCTGAGCTCGGCAATGGCGTTGATGGCGGCGAGCGCCTCGCCGCGAAACCCCATGGTGCCGACGGTTTCGAGATCGTTCAGGCTGGCGATCTTGCTGGTGGCATGGCGGCGCAGCGCAACCGTGAGCTCCTCGCGCGGGATGCCCTGGCCGTCGTCCTCGACAGAGATCAGCCGCACGCCGCCCGAGGCCAGCCGCACCGTGACCTGGCGCGCGCCCGCATCGAGCGCGTTGTCGAGCAGTTCGCGCACCACCGAAGCCGGCCGCTCGACCACTTCGCCGGCGGCGATCTGGCTGATCAACTCGTCGGGAAGCTCGCGGATCGGACGCCGCTCGAGAGAGGGAAGGGAAGAGGGAAGGGCGCTCACGCGAGCATTCTAGAAGGCCCCGTCCGGATGTATCGAGCCGTCATGCAGCTCTCCGGATCCGCTGCGGCGAAGGGGCGATGCGCGCAGCACGGATAATCCGCGCCATGGAAATCATCAGCTTTCTCGTCGACTTCATCCTGCACGTCGATAAACACCTCGAGACCTTCGTCGTTGCCTATGGCCCGTGGGTCTATGCGCTGCTCTTCCTGATCGTTTTTGTCGAGACTGGTGCGGTAGTGATGCCGTTCCTGCCCGGCGATTCGCTGCTCTTCATCGTGGGTGCGCTGTGCGGCGTGGGGCTCATGAGCTTTCCGATCGCCTGCGCGGTGCTCATCGCGGCCGCCATCCTGGGGGACCAGTGCAACTACAGCATCGGCCGCTACTTCGGGCCCAAGGTCTTCAAGTGGGAGAACTCGCGCTTCTTCAACCGCAAGGCCTTCGACCAGGCGCATGCTTTCTATGAACGATACGGCGGCATCACGATCATCCTTGCGCGCTTCATGCCGTTCATCCGCACCTTCGCGCCCTTCGTCGCGGGCGTCGCCGAAATGAGCCGTGCCAAGTTCACGATGTTCAACGTGGTTGGCGGGCTGGTGTGGGTGCTCGGCATTGCAACCGCGGGTTACTTCTTCGGCAATCTGCCTTTCGTGCGCGAGCATCTCGACAAGATCATCTGGGCGCTGATCTTCGTGCCTGGCCTGATCGCCATCTTCGGCGCCTGGCGTGCGTCGCGGGCCGAAAACGCGCGCGCGAAACTGCCGTCGAAGGCCTGATCGGCAGGCGCGTTCTCCCCCCCAAAAAAAAGCGCGCCGTGGTGGCGCGCTTCGCAGCAGAGGTTTGGGGCAGATCAGTAGGTCGGGCCGTTGCGCGGGTAATAGGTGCCCGGCGGGTACGCGCGCTGGCTGTCGTAGTAGTTGCGTTCGTTTCTCTCGTCGACACTGCGGCCGACCTGATTGCCGATCACGCCGCCGACAGCCGCACCGCCCAGGGTACTGGCCGTGTTGCCGCCGATGGCGTGGCCTACCGCCGCGCCGCCGAGTGCGCCGACCCCGGTGCCCAGGTTCTGATTAGGTCCGGACGCGCAACCCGCCACCGCCATGACCGTGGTCGCCGCCGCAGCGGTCATCCAGATTCGTGCCTTCATGATGTCCACCTTTCAAGAGTGATGGGTTCATGATGGGCAAGACGGGCCGCCGGCCGGTGTAGGAGCCTGCCGCACATGGCTGTGCGGTGCCACAGGCCGCCCGGCGTGGGACAGCACGGCGGCGCAGCGCCATCAAAGCTGGCGGCTGCGGGCCAGCGGCGGGTTCTGCGCAAAGTAGCGCTGGATGCCGCGCATCAGCGCGTCGGAAAGGCTTTCCTGGTAGCTCACGCTGCGCAGGTTCGCTTCTTCCTCGGGGTTGCTGATGAACGCTGTTTCGACCAGCACGCTCGGAATGTCGGGCGCCTTGAGTACGGCAAAACCGGCCTGCTCGACCTGCGGCTTGTGCAGCCGCGCGCCAATGCCGCGGATCTCGCCGAGCATCGCGCCGCCCAGCTTCAGGCTGTCGTTGATCTGCGCCGTGGTGCTCATGTCTAGCAGTGCGCGTTGCACCTGCACTTCGTGGTTGCCGACATTCACGCCGCCGACCTTGTCGGCTTCGTTTTCCTTGTTGGCGAGCCAGCGCGCGGCGCTGCTCGACGCGCCGCTCTGGCTCAGCGCGAACACGCTCGCGCCGCGCGCCGCCGGCGTGGTGAATGCATCGGCATGGATGCTCACGAAAAGGTCGGCCTGCACGCGCCGCGCCTTCTGCACGCGCACGCCCAGCGGCACGAAAAAGTCGGCGTCCCGCGTGAGGAACGCGCGCATCGGATTGCCGTTGACGCTGCTGGCGTTGATGCGCTCGCGCAGGCGATGCGCAATCTGCAGCACGATGTCCTTTTCGCGCGTGCCGTTGGGCCCGATGGCGCCCGGGTCTTCGCCGCCGTGGCCGGGATCGAGGGCCACGATGATGATGCGGTCGGTGCGGCTCGGGGTGGCGTTGCCGCGCGCTGCCATGGCCGGCGCAGCAGGGGGAGGGGGCGCAATCGGCGTGGCGGGCGCAAGGGGCGGCGGTGGTGCCACCGGCCCGGGCCGCGTCGACTGCTGCGCCATCAGTTCGCCCAGCGGATCGGGCGCGGGCGCCGCCGCTGCGGCGGGCGGCCGCGCCGGCGATGCGGTGCTGCCGGGCAGAGGCCGGGGCGCAGGAACATTGGGCGAAGGGCGCACGAGGATCGGAGGCCCTCCGTCGGGCGCAAGGCCGGCCGAGGGCGCCGCCGGCGGCGGCACCGCGGGTGCAGTGGCCACGGTGGTGTCGTTGCCGCTCCCGCTGTTGCTGCGGGGCGCTTCGCGCAGGCGCTCGGTGATCAGCGCTTCCATCGGATCGATGGCTTTTTCCGGGTAGAGGTCGAGCACCAGGCGGTGCCTGTACGCGGCAATCGGGGCCAGCGAGAAGACCTGCGGCACCACCGCCTGCTTGAGGTCGAAAACGATGCGCACCACCTTCGGTGCGTTCTGCCCGACGCGCAGGCCGTTGATGTACGGATCGCCGGGCTTGATCTTGCCGACCAGTTCGCGCAGCTCGGGGTTGAGGTCGATGCCCTCGATGTCCACCGCCAGACGCGGCGGACTCCCCACCACCAGCTGCTGCGAATGAAGCCGCGCATCGGACTCGATGGTCACGCGCGTGTAGTCGGCCGCGGGCCATACGCGCACCGCAAGGATGGTGGCGCCGCGCGCGATCTGGTGCACGCCGAGCATCAGCGCAATGCTGCCGCCCTGCAGCAGCACTCGCCGCTTAAGGCCGCTCGCCTTCATGCGGCGATGCGCGCCAGCAGATCGCTGCCGCGCGGGGAGTTGGCCTGGAGGGTCACGCTGCGTGTGTCGTCTGTCATTGCTTCTATTTTAATAGCAAGGTCGGCAATTGGTGTGCGGCCGGCGGCGTTTTCCGGCCATTCGGCGAGCTTGAGGCCCGGTCCGGCAAAAATGTCGCGGAAGCCGGCGTCGTCCCATTCGCGGGGATCGTTGAAGCGATAGAAATCGAAGTGGAAGATGGCAAGCCCGTCGGGCGCCTCGTGCGGCTCGACCACCGCATACGTCGGGCTCTTGATGCGGCCCTCGATGCCCAGCGCGCGCAGCAGGTGGCGCACGAAGGTGGTCTTGCCGGCGCCGAGGTCGCCATGCAGCGCGATGAAGGCATCGCGCAAGGCAGGCGAGGCGGCGAGGGCGCGTGCGAAAGCCGCGGTATCGTCCTCGCTGCGCCAGTGCAGCGTGCGCGCGGTGTTCTTCGTCGTTTCTACAATCGGCAAGTGATCGTCAGCCATCCACTCGTTGCTCGTATTCAGGCATTGGCCCGGGAACTCGGATTCTCCCAAATCGGAATCGCGGGCGTCGATCTATCGAGCGCCGAGCAAGGTCTGATGCAATGGCTGGCCCATGGGTTCCATGGCGAGATGAAATACATGGCAACGCACGGCACGCGCCGCGCGCGGCCGGCCGAGCTGGTGCCCGGCACGGTGAGCGTCATCACGGCACGCATGGACTACCTGCCGCGCGGCACGCGGCTGGACGATTGGCAGGCCGTGGAGTTCGAGCGTCTCACGCGCCCTGGCGAGGCCATCGTCTCGGTGTATGCACGTGGCCGCGACTATCACAAGGTGCTGCGCGCGCGGCTCGCAAAATTGGCCGAGCGCATCGCAGAGGAGGTGGGGCCGTTCGGCCATCGCGCCTTCACCGATTCGGCGCCCGTGCTCGAAGCCGAGCTTGCATCGCGCAGCGGCCAGGGGTGGCGCGGCAAGCACACGCTGGTGCTGGACCGCGGCGCGGGCTCCATGTTCTTTCTTGGCGAGATCTATGTCGACATGGCGCTGCCCGCCAGCGAGCCGGTCACCGCGCATTGCGGCAGCTGCAGCGCATGCATCGACGTGTGCCCGACCAAGGCCATCGTCGCGCCGCATCGGCTCGATGCGCGGCGCTGCATCTCGTATCTGACCATCGAGCACGGCGGACCCATTCCGCTGGAGCTTCGGCCCTTGATGGGGAACCGCATCTACGGCTGCGACGATTGCCAGTTGATCTGCCCGTGGAACAAGTTTGCAAAGAAGAGCGCGCTGCCCGATTTCGATGCGCGGGAAGGGCTGACCGGGCAAACGCTGGCCTCGCTCTTTGCCTGGAGCGAGGAAGATTTCCTGCGCTTCACCGAGGGCAGCCCCATCCGGCGCATCGGTCACGAGCGCTGGCTACGCAACATTGCCGTCGCGCTTGGCAACGCACTGCGTGCTGGCGAAAGCGGCGCGGCGGAGGCCTTGGCCACGCGGGCCTCGCACCCCAGCGAACTGGTGCGCGAGCACGTGGCGTGGGCGCTGGCGCAGCGGCCCGCGCCGGCTAGCGCGGCAAAGCCAGCGCAAACGGCAGGCTCGCCACCCCCAGCATCGTAGACAGGGTCACGAGTCCCGCGACGTACGGCCCGTTGTAGCCCATGCGCGCCGCGAGCACATACGCGCTCGAGGCCGTCGGGACGGCCGAAAACGCCATCAGCACCGAAGCCTGCGTAGCGTCCAGCCGCAGCCCACGCGACAGGCCCCAGGCGACCAGCGGCAGGATGAGGTGCCGTATCGCCAATACCGAAACCGCCAGTACCTTGCCGCGCCCGAGGGTGGCGAACTGCATGCCCGCCCCTGCGGCCAACAGGCCGAGCGCAAGCGATGCAGCGCCGATGCGCGTCAATGTCGGCGTGGCCCAGCTGGGAACCGTGAAGCCCAGCACGTTGGCGAGAAGGCCCGCCAGCGTGGCGACGATCAGCGGGTTGCGTACCAGCTGCCGCGCAAAGCCGCTCTGTGCATGGCGTGCCATGGGCCACACGGCAGCGATGTTGAACATGGGCACGCACACGCCGATCAGCACCGCGATCAGCAGCAGGCCTTGCGCGCCGGCCAGCCGTTCGGCAAGTGCAAGGCAGATGAAGGAGTTGAAGCGGAACGCGATCTGCGCGCTCGCGGCGTGATCGCGGCGGTCGATGTGCGTGCGCAAGCCCGGAACGAACGGAAGTGCATAGGCCAGGGCAATGCCGCAGAGGCCGATGCCCACGCCCGCGGTGAGCAGGCTGGAGGTGGCGCCGAAATCGAGCGGACTGCGCACGATCGAGTGGAACAGCAGCACCGGAAAAAGAAAGTAGTACACCAGGCTTTCGACCTGGTCCCACACGCGGCGGTCCAGGGCGGTGTAGCGGCAAAGCAGCCAGCCGATGGCAATGAGAGAAAAATCCGGAAAGAGCAGCTGGGCGAAGTTCACCGCTTCGAGCATAAACCGTGGCGGACCATGGGTAATCCACAGCACAGGGCCGGCGTGAAGCCGCTAGCATCCGGGGCTTTGCTTTTTCGACACAGTCAATCAAGGAGTTATAGATGCAACGTCGTCAATGGGGTGCCATGATGGGTGCCGCCGCGCTGGTCGCGGTCGCGGGCCAGAGCTTCGCGCAGGGCTATCCCACCAAGCCGGTCGAACTGAGCGTGCCTTTTGCACCGGGCGGCACCACCGACATCGTGGCGCGTGTGATCGCGGACCCGCTTGGCAAGGTGCTGGGCCAGCCCGTGGTGGTGATCAACCGCGCCGGTGGCGGCGGCATCGTGGGCGCGGCCGAAACCGCCCGCGCCACGCCCGACGGCTACAAGCTCGGCGTGGCCACGGTCTCGAGCACGGCGGCCAACCCGGCCATCAACCCCAAGGTGCCCTACGACCCGATCAACGACTTCACGCCGATCATCAACATCGCGGCCACACCCAACATCATCGCGGTGAACCCGAGCTTCCCGGCCAAGAACTATGCGGAGTTCGTGGCCGAGATCAAGAAGAATCCCGGCAAGTATTCGTATGCCTCGTCGGGTACCGGCGGTATCGGCCACCTGCTGATGGAGCTCTACAAGAGCCTCACCAACACCTTCGTCACGCACATTCCGTATCGCGGCGCAGGCCCCGCGCTCAACGACGTGGTCGCGGGTCAGGTGCCGATCATGTTCGACAACATTCCGTCGGCCATGCCTTTCATCCAGAGCGGCCGTCTCGTGCCCATCGTGGTGTCGGCGCCGCAGCGCCTGGCTGCGCTGCCCAATGTGCCGACCTTCAAGGAAGTGGGGCTCGAGCCGGTCAACCGCATGGCCTACTACGGCATCCTGGGCCCCAAGGGCCTGCCGAAGGAAGTGGTCGACAAGATCAACGCGGGCGTGAAGAAGTCCGTGGAAGACCCGGCCGTGAAGAAGCGCATTGAAGACACGGGTTCGCTGATCGTGGCCAATACGCCCGAGCAGTTCGCCGCGCAGATCAAGGCCGAGTACGACGTGTACAAGCAGGTGGTCGTCAAGCAGAAGCTGAAGCTCGACTGACCGCTTTCTCCCGACCCGAGGCCGCCTGCACGAGGCGGCCTTTTTCTTTGGCGATCTTCTTTTTGCTATCTTGCAGCCATGACCGAGGCCGCCGCCGCACCCACCCCTCAAATCGACGACTTCATCGATGCCCTCTGGCTCGAGGACGGGCTGTCGAAGAACACGCTGGCCGCCTACCGGCGCGACCTGGCACTGTTTGCGCTGTGGCTGCGCAAGGAGCGCGGCGGCGCGCTGCTCGACGGCGCGAAGGAGAGCGACCTGCAGGCCTATATGGGCGTGCGGCTCTCCACCAAGGGCAAGGCCACCTCGGCCAACCGGCGGCTCACCGTGTTCAAGCGCTACTACCGCTGGGCGCTGCGCGAGCGGCGCATCACGGCCGATCCCAGCCTGCGCCTTGCGCCCGCGCGGCAGATGCCGCGCGCCATAAAGACACTGTCCGAAAAGCAGGTGGACGACCTGTTGGGCGCACCCGACGTGGACACGCCGCTGGGCCTGCGTGATCGCGCCATGCTCGAACTGATGTATGCGAGCGGGCTGCGCGTGAGCGAACTCGTGGCGCTCAAGGCCATCGACATGAGCCTCAACGACGGCGTGCTGCGCGTGCTGGGCAAGGGCAACAAGGAAAGGCTCGTGCCCTTCGGCGGCGAGGCGCGGCGTTGGATCGAGCGCTACCTGGAGGAGTCGCGCCCGGCCATCCTCGACGGGCAGCAGACCCCCGATTTGTTCGTGACCTCGCGCGGGGCGGGAATGACTCGGGTGATGTTCTGGATCATCGTGAAGAAGCAGGCCGCCGCGGCCGGCATTCATGTGCCGCTGTCGCCGCACACCTTGCGCCATGCATTCGCCACTCATCTGCTGAACCACGGCGCCGACTTGCGCGCGGTGCAGCTGCTGCTCGGGCACGCCGATATCTCGACCACCACCATCTACACCCACGTGGCGCGAGAGCGGCTCAAGCAGATGCATGCCAAGCACCATCCGCGCGGCTGAGGGTGCACGCGAATGAACCCTGCCATGCCGCCACCGCTGCTGCGCGTCGGTTGCGCGGGCTGGAGCCTGCCGCGGATGTCGTGGCCCGATTTTCCTACCGAGGGTTCGCACCTCACGCGCTACGCGCAGCGCTTCGGCGCAGTGGAGATCGACAGCTCTTTCTATAAGCCGCACCGGCGCGAGACCTATGAGCGCTGGGCCGCCAGCACGCCGGGCGGTTTTCGCTTCGCGGTCAAGCTGCCGCAAGCCATCACCCACGAGCGCCGGCTGGTCGACGCCATGCCGGCGTTCGAGACCTTTCTTGCGCAGGTGCGCGGACTGGGCGAAAAGCTCGGCTGCCTCATCGTGCAACTGCCGCCGAGCCTTGCGTTCGATGCAGGCATTGCCAGGAGATTCCTGGCGGCATTGCGAAAGAGGCATGAAGGCCCGGTAGCGCTCGAGCCGCGGCATCGCAGCTGGTTCTTGCCGCGGGCCGAAGCCTTGCTTTCGCAGTTTCACGTGGCCCGCGTGCTGGCTGACCCGGTCCTTTTCGACGAGGCCGCGGCGCCGGGTGGATGGCCGGGGCTGGTGTACCTGCGCCTGCACGGTTCACCGCGCCGCTACTGGTCGGCCTACGACGACGCACTGCTCGAGCGGCTTGCCGCGCGCTTGCGCCAAGCCAGCGAGGAGGAAGGCGCGGCATGCTGGTGCATCTTCGACAACACGGCCAGCGGCGCCGCGGTGGGCAACGCACTGACGCTGTTGCGCATTGCTTCAAAATCGACGCCCCCCTCCGCGGGAAACCCATGAACTTCTCCAGATTCGACATGCATTTTTTGTTCAAGCCCGCGTGGTTCCTTGCTGGCGCAGTGCTCTGCGCGGCAGCGGCCGGTGCACAGGCACAGGCTGTTCCCAAGACCATTCGCCTCATCGTCGCGTACCCCGCCGGAGGTGTCAGCGACGTGGTGGCGCGCGCGCTCGGCGACAAGCTCGCCACGCAGTTGGGAACCACCGTCGTGGTGGAAAACCGCGCCGGTGCCAGCGGCGCCATCGGCATGGACGCAGTGGCCAAGGCCGCGCCCGATGGCGCAACGCTGGGCTTCTCGGCCATCAGCCCGCTGGTGCTGAGTCCGCACTTGGGCAAGCTGCCCTTCGATCCGCAGAAAGACATCGCGCCCGTCGCCAGCGTGATGTATTCGCCGGTGCTGCTGATCGCCACGCCGGCCAGCAAGTCAAAGGATTTCCGCGCGCTCATTGCCGACGCCAGAGCGCATCCGGGCGCGGTGCGCTGGGCCACCTCGGGTCCGGCGTCGCTAGGCCACATCGTGCTGGAGCAGGTAAGGGCGGCGGCCGGCGTGGACATCACGCACGTGCCCTACAAGGGCGGCGGCCAGCAGCTCAACGATGCGCTTGGCGGGCAGTTCGAGATCCTCTCCAGCAACGCAAGCCCCACGCTCACGTCGCATGTCCAGTCGGGCAAGCTGCGTCCGCTGGCGGTGGGCGCGCCCTCTCGGCTGGAAAGCCTGCCGCAGGTGCCCACCTTGGGCGAACTGGGCTACAGCGCCGCAAACATTAACTCGCTGTTCGGCGTCTTCGCGCCCGCAGCGACACCGCCCGCGCTGATTGCAAGGTACAACGACGAGATCAACAAGGCCCTGGCCAGCCCTGAGCTGCGGGCCAAGCTCGCGGCCACCGACAACGTGCCGACCGGAGGGACCCCCGCAGCCTTTGCCAAGGAGATCGCGTCGGAGTTCGAGAGCAACGGGCGCATCGCCAAGGCCGCGAACATCAAGGCCGATTGACCGGTGACCCCGCGCGCTGAAAGTTCGAGAATGCACAGGGCCACGACAAGGAGCTCCCATGGCGGCACTGCCTGAAGACAACCCGGACGCGAAGCGCAAGCTGTATCTCGAAGACCTCGCGGTCGGCGACCGCTTCCAGAGCGGCGAGCACGCGTTGGACGCGGCGCAGATCAAGGCCTTTGCGCTCCAGTTCGATCCGCAGCCCTTTCACACCGACGAAGAGGCCGCGAAGAACACCTTCTTCGGCGGCCTTGCCGCAAGCGGCTGGCACACGGCGGCAATCACCATGAAGCTGCTGGTGGAAAGCGGCATTCCGCTGGCCGAAGGCGTCATCGGCTCGGGCGGCGAGCTGCAATGGCCCAAGCCCACGCGGCCCGGCGACGTGCTGCACGTGCTGAGCGAGGTGCTCGACATCACGCACTCGCGGTCCAAGCCCGGCCGCGCGATGGTGACGATGCGCTGCCGCACGCTCAACCAGCGCGGCGAGGTGGTTCAGTACTTCACGCCCAAGCTGCTGGTGCATGCCCGGGCGGCGTAGGCCTTCCGTTCAGTCCTTGCTGCCGGGCGAGAGCGCACGCAGTTCCTCGGCGCTGAATCCGGCGCGGCCGCGCGCTTCGAGATTGAAAGGCGGCCTCAGGCGCGGGGCTTCGTAGCGGGCCACGAGTTCCGGATAGGTGGACTCGGGATCGCGGCCGTCGCGCTCGCAGAGCCAGCGGTACCAATGGTTGCCGATGGCCACGTGTCCCACCTCGTCGCGCAGGATGATGTCGAGGATCTCGACCGCGCGCAGCGCATCGGGCGTGTTGACGCGCTTCAGCTTGGCCTGGATCAGCGGCGTGGCGTCGAGGCCGCGTGCCTCGAGCGTGCGCGGCACCAGCGCCATGCGCGCGAGCACGTCGTCCCTGGTTTTCTCGCACATGTTCCACAAGCCGTCGTGCCCCGGGAAGTCGCCGTAGCGCCAGCCCATGTCCTGCAGGTGCGCATGCAGCAGCGTGAAGTGCTGCGCCTCTTCATCGGCCACGCGCAGCCAGTCGCGGTAGTAGGCCTCGGGCATGCCGTCGTAGCGCCATGCTGCATCGAGCGCGAGGTTGATCGCGTTGAACTCGATGTGGCAGATCGAATGCACCAGCGCGGCGCGGCCTTCGGTCGTGAAGGGCGAGCGCTTTTGCACGGCCGTGGCGGCCACGCGCTGAGGCTTTTCGGGGCGGCCCGGAACGCCAAGATCGTCCCCTTCGGCGCGCAGGGGTTCGATTGCTATGGAATCGGTAGCTGCCAGCGCAGCAGCGGCGCGCGTCGCAGCGACCTTGGCTTCAGGATCGGAGAGGCGCAGCGCGGCCAGCGCGCTCAATCGGGGGTGCATCCCTACAATTCTAGTTTTTGCCCCCGGAGACTCCACGATGGCCCTCTATGAACTCGACGGCGTTGCGCCGCAACTCGGTACCGGCGCGTGGGTCGCCGACAGCGCGGAGGTGATCGGCAACGTGCGGCTGGGTGACAACGCAAGCATCTGGTTCGGAGCGGTGCTGCGTGGGGATAACGAGGTCATGACGATCGGGCGCAACAGCAACGTGCAGGACATGTCGATGCTGCATTCCGACCCTGGAAGCCCGCTCACCATCGGCGAGAACGTCACCATCGGACACCAGGTCATGCTGCATGGCTGCACCATCGGCGACAACTCGCTGATCGGCATCCAGGCCGTGGTCTTGAATAACGCGAAGATCGGCCGCAACTCGATTGTCGGTGCCGGCAGTGTCGTGACCGAGGGCAAGGAGTTTCCCGACAATTCCCTCATCTTCGGTTCGCCCGCCAAGGTGATGCGCACCATCAGCGACGAAGACGCGGCCCGCCTGCGCCACGGCTCCGAGCATTACGTCAACAATGCCGTTCGCTATGCGAAGGGCCTCAAGAAGATTGCCTGACCGAGCGCAGGCCCAACAGAAAGAAGAATCCGTTTTGAGCGAGCTGCACAAATTCCTGTTCGATGGGCTGCCGGTGCGCGGCGTGATCGTGCGCCTGACAGATGCGTGGCAGGAGATTCTTGCGCGGCGCGCCTCCAACACCGCCACCGGCGCTTATGCGCCGCCCGTGGCCGAGCTGCTCGGCGAGATGACCGCCGCGGCCACTCTGATGCAGGCCAACATCAAGTTCAACGGCGCGTTGATCCTGCAGATCTTCGGCGACGGTCCGGTCAAGGTGGCCGTAGCCGAGGCCAAGCCTGACCTGAGCCTGCGCGCCACCGCCAAGGTGATCGGCGAGGTGCCGGCCGATGCCCGCCTGCCCGACATGGTGAACGAGAACAACAAGGGCCGCTGCGCCATCACACTCGACCCCAAGGACAAGCTGCCGGGCACGACGCCTTACCAGGGCGTGGTGCCGCTCTTCGACGACGACGGCGAGAAGCTCGGCAAGCTGAGCGACGTGCTGCAGCACTACATGCTGCAAAGCGAGCAGCTCGACACCACGCTGGTGCTGGCCGCCGATGACAAGGTGGCGGCCGGCCTGCTGATCCAGCGCCTGCCGGTCAAGGGCGAGGGCAACCTCGAAAGCCAGTCCGGCACCTCCGTCCGGGACCACGACCAGGCCAACCAGGACCAGATCGGCCTCAACGAGGACTACAACCGCATCTCGATCCTGGCCTCGAGCCTCACGCGCGACGAGCTGCTCACGCTCGACGTCGAGACCATCCTCCGGCGCCTGTTCTGGGAAGAAAAGCTGCTGCGATTCGAACCCCAGGCCGGCCTGCTCGGGCCGCATTTCGCATGCACCTGCGGCCGCGACCGGGTGGCGCAGATGATCCGCGGACTGGGCGTGCAGGAGGCCGAGGAAATCCTCGCCGAGCGCGGCGACATCGAGGTGGGTTGCGACTTCTGCGGCAAGCAGTACCGCTTTGATGCAGTCGATGCGGCGCAGATCTTCAGGCCGCCGGGCGACCAGGCTCCGGGCAGTACGGTCGTGCAGTAAGCCGTCCGGCGGTCAGCGCGGCGCCTTGTTGTCGTCGAAGTCACCGAACACGATGTCGGGTGCGCTGGTGTTGTGGCGCGAGGGGAGATTCCGCCCGAAGCGCATGTGCGTGGCATTCAGCGTCTTCACGTCGGGCAGGGACAGCACCTGCTCCGGCGCGTCGGGCGATTCCCGCCACCGTACCTCGCTCACGTCGGCGTTGTCTGGCGTGACGTACATCGAGCGCAGCACGGCGAAAGGCCGCGCATTCACTGTCGGCGTCGAGAGCTTCACGTCGAGCGCGGTTCGCGTGCGGCTGATCTCGGACACCTTGGCCACGGCGCTGCCGCCCCCCACGAAGCGCAGGTGGATGGCGAGCGGATGCGGCACGATTCGGATCGACGCGATGTCGACCACCGGCCGGGTGCCCTGATCGACGGGCCCGAGCAGGAACGAAGAGCCGTACACCCCATCGCCGAAGCGTTCTTCCGGCAGCGGCTTGATGCGCCAGTAGCCGTCGGCCGGGTAGAGCACCAGCGCCTCGAGGGCCTTGCCGTCTTCCTTGCGGAAGATCTGCAGCATGTGGAAGCCGCGGTCGGTGCGTGCGCCCACGCGCACGGGCACCTGCTGCGGGCGCCAGAAACTCGGCAAGGTCATGCCGACGATGCGCCACTGCGCGTCGTCGAGCAGCACCACGCGGCGCGGCTTGAACTTGTGCGCCGGGTCGGTGGGGTGGGTGCCGCCGTCGAAATTGCAGCCGGAGAAGTCGGGTGCGGTGGTGTCGTTGCCGATGCTCTCCAGGTAAGGCGGCTGCAGCGCCTCGATGCGCATGCGCCGGATGCCTTCTCCGCGCAGCACCAGCGAGACGTTGTCTTCCTCGGCGCAGGCCGTGGGCTTGGTGGCGTTTTCCAAGGTGGCGGCCACGGGCGCCGCAGAGGCGGCAATTCCCACGAGCAGAGCGGCGAGCAAAAAGCTGGCGCAGCGGGCGGGCTGGGTGAGGCGAGGCGGGAACAACATCAGATCTCCGAACTGGGTTTGGGCGGATTGTCGCGGCGTCCGATCAGGTCGCTGAAAAGCCGATGTTCGCATTCCGGATCAGAGCACTTCTCGCAAGGCCATGACCACGGGGCCGGTTTTGCGTCGGCACGGCCACGCGCCCGCGGCCGGCCTTCGCTGGCGGCAATGGAATTGATGGCGTTCCACGCACTGGAGAGCCGCTCGCTGCCGGTGCCGTGCACCACGGCGAACGAAAGCTTCGCGCCCGCCAGTGCCGCGCGCACCAGCGCATCGGTGGGCTCGCGCGCGTGGTCGCCGTCGCGCAGTGCATCGGCAACCCATGGAATGTCGAGTGCGGTCAGCAGTGTGATGGCGCAGCGCGCCTGTGCGGCCAGCGCGTCGGCATAGAGCGAGGTATCGCCGAACAGCTGTTCGCTGTAGACCGCGGTCATGAGGGCCGTGGTGTCGGCCACCACCACGCCCGAGACTGCGACTGCATTGATTCGGCGCGTCTGCTCATCCGCGATGGCCCGCTGTTCGTCAGGCCGGGGTGTGCGGCCTTCGCGCTCGCACCACTCGCGCAGGTATTCGCCCACCATCGTGGTCGGAACGCCGCGCTCTTGCAGGCGCTGCGTGAGCGCGCGGGCGAGGTCGGTCTTGCCGGTGCTCTCGGCGCCGAGCAGCGCAATCACGCATCCGGCCGGCAGCACGGGCGTCATGCGCGCGCGGCCTCGCGCATGCGCGTGCGCCATGCAAGAAAGCCCGCCACGCTGAGCACCGCAAAGACCGCATACAGGCCGACCGTGAGCCACAGTCCCTTGTGGACGAACAGCCCCACGCTCACGATGTTCACCGCCAGCCACACCAGCCAGTTCTCGATGAACTTGCGGCCGAGGAGAAACTGGCCGACCAGGCTGAGCCCGGTAGAGAATCCGTCCCACCAGGGGACGTCGGTGTCGGTGAAGCGGCGCAGGAAGAGGGCGACCGCAGGCCAGGCCACAGCGCAGGCCAATAGCGCCAACGCGATGCCTCGCGGCGACAACCGGCTGACCCGCAATGCGCTGCCGTCCGCCCGATGGCCCCGCAGCCATTGAAGCCAGCCCCAGAGTGCGACGACCGCGAAGAACACCTGCAGCGCGGCGTCGCCGTAGATGCGCGCCTCGGCGAACACGGCCACGTAGAGCAGCGAGCTGATGATTGCGAGCGGCCAGCCCCAATGGATCTCGCGCATGTTGCAGCCGACCATCGCCAGCGCCAGCACGGCGGCGACGAGTTCGAGCCAGCTGACGGGTGAGCCCCAGAGCGCGAAGGCGGGGGCCGAGAAGAACTCGGGCATCGGCGCGTCAGGTGCCGAGTGTGGGGGTATCGAGTGCCGCCGGGCCGCCCCAAGGCGCGAGCGGCCCCCTCGGGGGGCAGCGAGGACACGCAGTGCCGAGTGTGGGGGTATCGAGCGCCGCCGGGCCGCCCCAAGGCGCGAGCGGCCCCCTCGGGGGGCAGCGAGGACACGCAGTGCCGAGCGTGGGGGCCATATTCAGCGTGTGACTTGAACGAACACTTCGTTGGGCTTGACCATGCCCAGTTCCTGGCGTGCGCGCTCCTCAACCATCTCCAAGCCGACTTTCAAGTCGTTGACTTCGGAAGCCAGCCGCTCGTTGGCCACCACGGCCTTGGCGTTGGCCTCTTTCTGGTCTGCCAGCTTGGCCTGCAGCTGCGACACGTCGCGTACGCTGCCGCGCCCGTTCCACAGCTGCCACTGCAGGACGGCCAGCAGCAGCAACAGCACGATGGGTGGAACGAGGCGCGAGCGCATTGCCGCCGGCTTTGGGTGCTACTTCAGGTTGTAGAAGGCACCGCGGCCGGGGTAGCTGGCGACGTCGCCGAGGTCTTCTTCGATGCGCAGCAGCTGGTTGTACTTGGCGATGCGGTCGGAGCGCGAGAGCGAACCGGTCTTGATCTGGCCCGCGTTGGTGCCCACCGCAATGTCGGCAATGGTGCTGTCCTCGGTTTCGCCCGAGCGGTGCGAAATGACGGCCGTGTAGCCCGCGCGCTTGGCCATCTCGATGGCGGCGAAGGTTTCGGTCAGCGTGCCGATCTGATTGATCTTGATCAGGATCGAGTTGGCAATGCCCTTGTCGATGCCTTCCTGCAGGATCTTGGTGTTGGTGACGAACAGGTCGTCACCCACCAGCTGCACGCGCTTGCCGAGGCGTTCGGTGAGCAGCTTCCAGCCGTCCCAATCGCCTTCGTGCATGCCGTCTTCGATGCTGATGATCGGGTACTTGTCGACCCATGTGGCCAGCATGTCGGCCCAGTTGCCGGCCGAGAGCGTGAGGTTCTCGCCGGAGAGCACGTAGTTGCCATCCTTGTAGAACTCGCTGGCCGCGCAGTCGAGGCCGAGCGCAATCTGCTCGCCCGCCACGTAGCCGGCCTTGTCGATGGCATCGAGGATCAGCTGGATGGCCGCTTCATGACTCTCGACGCTGGGCGCGAAACCGCCTTCGTCGCCGACCGCCGTGCTGATGCCGCGGTCGCCCAGAATCTTCTTGAGTGCATGGAACACCTCGGCGCCGTAGCGCACGGCCTCGCGGAAGCTCGGCGCGCCCACGGGGATGATCATGAACTCCTGCAGGTCGAGGCTGTTGTTGGCGTGCGCACCGCCGTTGATGACGTTCATCATCGGCACCGGCAGCTGCATGCCGCCCATGCCGCCGAAGTAGCGGTACAGCGGCAGGCCCGACTCTTCAGCCGCGGCGCGTGCTACGGCCATGGAGACGGCCAGGGTGGCGTTGGCGCCCAAGCGGCCCTTGTTGTCGGTGCCGTCCAGGTCGATCATCGTGCGGTCGAGGAAGGCCTGCTCGCTGGCGTCCAGGCCGAGCACGGCTTCCGAGATTTCGGTGTTGATGTTCTCCACCGCCTTGAGCACGCCCTTGCCGAGATAGCGCTTCTTGTCGCCGTCGCGCAGCTCGATGGCTTCACGCGAACCGGTCGATGCGCCCGAGGGAACGGCCGCGCGGCCCATGGTGCCCGATTCGAGCAGCACGTCGCACTCGACGGTGGGATTGCCGCGGCTGTCGAGAATTTCGCGGCCGACGATGTCTACGATTGCGCTCACTTATTGCCTTTCGTTTTTTAACTGAATCTCAGACCGGGGCGGAAACGCCCTCGACCAGAACCATGTTGAAGAATTCGGTCGTTCCGGCGCGCTTGGCGCGCGCGGCACGGTACATCTCGTCGTCGTAGAAAGCCTTGGCCTTCTCATAGCTGGGAAAGCGCAGCATGGCGATGCGCGCGGGCTGCCAGTTGCCTTCAAGGGCCTCGAAGCGGCCGCCGCGCACAAGGTACTCACCGCCCGCCGCCTTCACCGCGTCAGGCGCGACAGCCATGTACTGCTTGTACTGTTCGGGGTCGGTGACCTTCATGTCGACGATGATGTAGGCGGACGCCATGTGTTCTCCAGTCTTGTTGTTGGGGGCTCAGTTGAAGGAGCTTTCGAGGAATCCGTTTTTCTTGGTGATGCGATCGAGCTCGAGCAGCGTTTCCAACAGGGCCTTCATGTGCTTGAGCGGCACGGCGTTGGGGCCGTCGCTCAAGGCCTTGGCGGGGTCAGGATGCGTTTCCATGAAAACGCCGGCCACGCCAACCGCAATGGCAGCCCGCGCCAGCACCGGCACCATTTCGCGCTGGCCGCCCGAGCTCGTGCCCTGGCCGCCCGGCAGCTGCACCGAGTGCGTGGCGTCGAACACCACGGGTGCGCCAGTCTCGCGCATGATGGCGAGCGAACGCATGTCCGACACCAGGTTGTTGTAACCAAAGCTCGCACCGCGTTCGCAGGCCATGAAGCTGTCTTCGGGCAGGCCGGCTTCCTTGGCTGCGGCGCGCGCCTTGTCGATCACGTTCTTCATGTCGTGCGGCGCGAGGAACTGCCCCTTCTTGATGTTCACCGGCTTGCCCGACTGCGCCACTGCGCGGATGAAATCGGTCTGGCGGCAAAGGAAGGCGGGGGTCTGCAGCACGTCGACCACCTTGGCGGCCTCGGTGATGTCGTCTTCGGTGTGCACGTCGGTCAGCACGGGCAGGCCGAGTTCGCGCTTCACCTTGGCCAGGATCTCGAGGCCCTTCTCGCGGCCGGGGCCGCGAAAGCTGGTGCCCGACGAGCGGTTGGCCTTGTCGAAGCTGCTCTTGAAGATGAACGGAATGCCGAGTGCCGAAGTGATTTCCTTCAGCGTGCCGGCCGTGTCCATCTGCAACTGCTCGGATTCGACCACGCAAGGGCCGGCAATCAGGAAGAAGGGCTGGTCCAGCCCGATGTCGAATCCGCAGAGTTTCATGCTACGGCCTTCAGGTTCTTTGCACCGCCCGCACTGCGCGCCTTGTGCTCGAGCGCTGCCTTGATGAAGGCGTTGAAGAGCGGATGGCCGCTCCACGGCGTCGACTTGAATTCGGGGTGGAACTGCACGCCCATGTACCAGGGGTGCACGTCCTGCGGCAGTTCGACGATTTCGGTCAGGTGCTCGCGCTGCGTGAGCGCGGAAATCACGAGGCCGGCGGCGCGCAGTTCGTCCAGGTAGTTGACGTTGGCTTCGTAGCGGTGGCGATGGCGTTCGGTCACCACGTCGCCGTAGATGCTGTGGGCCAGCGTGCCGGCGGCCACGTCGGAGCTCTGCGCGCCCAGGCGCATGGTGCCGCCGAGATCGGACTTCTCGTTGCGCGTCTTCACGGTGCCGTCGGCGTCCTTCCACTCGGTGATCAGAGCGATCACGGGGCAGGGCGTCTCGGGGTCGAACTCGGTGCTGTTCGCGTTCTTCAGGCCCGCCACGTGGCGCGCGTATTCGATGGTGGCCACCTGCATGCCCAGGCAGATGCCGAGGTAAGGCACCTTGCCTTCGCGCGCAAAGCGGGCGGCCGAGATCTTGCCCTCGACGCCGCGCTGGCCAAAGCCGCCGGGCACCAGGATCGCGTCGTACTTGGCAAGCCGCGAGACGTCCTGCGGCGAAATGGTTTCAGAATCGATGTAGTCGATCTTCACGCGGGCATGGTTCTTCATGCCGGCATGGCGCAGTGCTTCGTTCAGCGACTTGTAGCTGTCGGACAGGTCGACGTACTTGCCGACCATGGCGATGCTGACTTCCTGCTTGGGGTGCTCGACCTCGTAGACCAGCTCGTCCCAGCGTTGCAGCTTGGCGGGCGGCGTGTTGATGCGCAGCTTGTCGCAGATGAGGCCGTCCAGGCCCTGCTCGTGCAGCATGCGCGGCACCTTGTAGATGGTGTCGACGTCCCACATGGAGATCACGCCCCATTCGGGCACGTTCGAGAACAGCGAGATCTTGGCGCGCTCGTCGTCGGGAATGGGACGGTCGGCACGGCACAGCAGCGCGTCGGCCTGGATGCCGATGGCGCGCAGCTCCTTGGCGGTGTGCTGCGTGGGCTTGGTCTTGAGCTCGCCGGCGGCGGCAATCCAGGGCACGTAGCTCAGGTGCACGAAGGCCGAGTTGTTCGGGCCCATGCGCAAGCTCATCTGGCGCACGGCTTCCAGGAACGGAAGCGATTCGATGTCGCCCACCGTGCCGCCGATTTCGACGATGGCCACGTCCACTTCATGCGCGGTGCCCAAGCCTGCGCCGCGCTTGATGTATTCCTGGATCTCGTTGGTGATGTGCGGAATCACCTGAACCGTCTTGCCGAGATAGTCGCCGCGGCGCTCTTTCTCCAGCACGGTCTTGTAGATCTGGCCGGTGGTGAAGTTGTTGGCCTTGCGCATCCGCGTGGTGATGAAGCGCTCGTAGTGGCCGAGATCGAGGTCGGTCTCGGCGCCGTCGTCGGTGACGAACACCTCACCATGCTGGAAGGGCGACATCGTGCCGGGGTCGACATTGATGTACGGATCCAGCTTGATGAGGGTGACTTTGAGGCCGCGCGATTCGAGGATCGCAGCGAGGGAGGCGGAGGCGATTCCCTTGCCAAGGGAAGATACGACACCACCGGTGACGAAGACAAATTTGGTCATGCCAGTTCCGGACGCGAGGACCGGGCAGTGGGAAATGCTGATTGTATATGGCTCGCCTTCGGGCTCCGCGCACGCATGCGCTTCTCCTTCGCTCTTCTGGGGCTGCACCGGCGGCTCCCGGCGGCCGCGGCTGCGTGGCGGCGCTGTCATTACACTTCGGCGATATGCAAGATCTCGCCGGCAAACACATCGTCCTTGGCCTTACCGGCGGTATCGCCTGCTACAAGGCGGCCGAGTTGTGCCGCCTCTTCGTGAAAGCGGGCGCCACGGTGCAGGTGGTAATGACCGAGGCGGCCGAGCAGTTCATCACGCCGGTCACCATGCAGGCGCTGTCGGGCCGCACCGTCTACACATCGCAGTGGGACGCGCGCGAGCCCAACAACATGCCGCACATCAACCTGAGCCGCGAGGCCGATGCCATCGTGCTTGCGCCGTGCAGTGCCGACTTCATCGCGCGGCTGGTGCAGGGAAGGGCCGACGATCTGTTGAGCCTGATGTGCCTGGCCCGCCCGATGGACCGCGTGCCGCTCCTGATCGCACCGGCCATGAACCGCGAGATGTGGGCGCATCCAGCGACGCAGCGCAACCTGATGCAGGTGGCGGCCGACGGTGCCACGGTGCTGGGCGTGGGCAGCGGCTGGCAGGCCTGCGGGGAGACCGGCGATGGCCGCATGCTGGAGCCGGCGCAGCTGCTCGAGGACGTCACGGCCTTCTTCGCGCCCAAGCTTCTTGCAGGGCACAGGCTGCTTGTGACTGCAGGCCCCACTTTCGAGCCGCTCGATCCGATCCGGGGGATCACCAACCATTCGTCCGGAAAGATGGGCTTTGCCATCGCGCGCGCAGCCCACGAGGCCGGCGCGGAGGTCACGCTGGTGGCGGGCCCGGTGCACCTGGCAACACCGCGCGGCGTGAACCGCATCGACGTGCTTTCGGCGGCGGACATGCTCCAGGCCACCTTGCGGGCGGCGCAGGCTGCTAGCATTTTTGTAGCAACCGCCGCAGTGGCCGATTGGCGGCCGGCAACGCACAGCGAGCAAAAGATCAAGAAGGACGGCAGCGGCAAGACGCCCGTGCTGAATTTCGTCGAGAACGCCGACATCCTGCTGGCCGTGGCCAATAGCGAGCGCGCACAGGCGCACAAGCTGTTCTGCGTGGGCTTCGCAGCCGAGAGCGAGAACCTCGCCCAGCACGCCAAGGCCAAGCGCGAGCGCAAGGGCATTCCGCTCCTGGTCGGAAACATCGGCCCGCTGACGTTCGGGCAGGACGACAATGCGCTGTTGCTGGTGGACGCGAAGGGCACGCGCGAACTGCCGCGCGCGCCCAAGCTCACCCTGGCGCGTGAACTCATGACCGAGATCGCCGCACGGCTGCCCGACTGGAGCGCCTGATGAATCCCCAATGGAACACACCGCCCAACGGCGATTTCGCCAGCTATGTCGAGCGGCTGTCGGCGCAGGCCGCGTTGCCCAAGCGCGCGGCGCACGAGGGCGAACACGGGCTCGACGTGGGCATGACGCCCGCGCCGGGCGTGGAGGGTGCCGCCGCGGCCGCGGCGCAGCGCCGCGAATCCTCGAACGGAGACGTCTCGGGGCCGGGCGGCCAGCCCGTGCCTCCCAACGTCCTCAAGGCGTTGGCCGTCGTGGCCGCATTGGTCCTCCTGGCGCTGTGGTCGGCGGGCGTGCCTTTCATCGCGCTGGTGCTGGCGGCCGGCGCCGCGGCATGGATCGCCACCAAGCTCAAGGGCTTCAGGCTCTCGCCCGGCGTGGCCAAGTGGCAGCAGGTGCTGGAAGACGCCGCCCGCAAGCAAAGAGAACAGCAACACCATCAAGGCAAGAAGAAGTGAAAGTAGACGTCCGTATCCTCGATCCGCGCATGGTGGATCAATTGCCCGCCTATGCGACCCCCGGCAGCGCCGGGCTCGATCTCAGGGCCTGCCTCGACGCGCCGGTCACGCTCGAACCCAACGCATGGCAGCTCGTGGGCACCGGCATCGCCATCCATCTGGCGGACCCGGCCTATGCGGCGCTGATCCTTCCGCGCTCGGGCCTCGGCCACAAGCACGGCATCGTCCTGGGCAACCTGGTGGGCCTTATCGACAGCGACTACCAGGGCGAACTGAAGATCAGCGCCTGGAACCGCAGCGACACGCCTTTCGTGCTCCAGCCGATGGAGCGGCTCGCGCAACTGGTGATCGTGCCTGTGGTGCAGGCGCAGTTTCGCGTCGTCACAGAATTTGCAGCCTCGCAACGCGGCGAGGGCGGCTACGGCTCGACCGGCAAGCACTGAGCCCCGCCGGGTGGGGCCACACCCCACTTTCGTCTTTCGTATCAGGCCGGTAAAGATCGGAACCGAACAATTTGCGGTCTGCTCCTACGTTCCGGTGTGTGTCCTTCGTCATCCCCGCTGCGGGAAGGGCGTTAGATACAGGCTTGGGTGCACGTCGATTGCACCGACTATCTCGAGGAGCCTCAACATGAAAATTTCAACGCGCTTCATTTCCATCGGCGCTTCCGCGCTGGCAATTGCCACGCTCACGGCCTGCGTCGCTCCCGCGCCGGTCTACCAGACCACGCGCTACCCCTACCAGGCACCGCCCCAGGCCGTTCCATACCAGGAGGCGGCTTACGTCGAATACGGCCATGTGGCCAACATCGAAGTGCTGCGCAGCGAAACCAGGGGCACTGGCACCACCGGCGGCGGCGCCGTGGCGGGCGGTGTGGTCGGCGGCGTGGTGGGCAACCAGTTCGGACACGGCAGCGGCCGCGCGGCGGCCACCGCCCTCGGCATTGTGGGTGGTGCGCTCCTGGGCAACACCATCGAGGCACAGAACAACGGCCCCCGCGCCTACGAGAGCTACCGCATCTCGGTGCAAACAGACCGCGGCGGCTACCGTGCCTTCGACGTGCAAAGCCCGGGCGACCTGCGCATCGGCGACCGCGTGCGCATCGACAACGGCCAGATCTCGCGCATGTAAACCGCTTCGCGGACACCTGTCGCAAACGACAAAAGCCGGGCACTGCCCGGCTTTTTGTGTGGGTTGCCGCGGCTCGCCGGATTGCCGTCAGTGCAGCAGATCGTTCCCCGGCGCCGTCGGCGGCACCTTGAAAAACGCCGTGCCTGCCGTGCCGCGGCCGACTTCTTCTTCGGTCGCCTCGCGCACGGAGCGCACGGTGATGTCGAGCCGGACCGCGATGCCCGCGAGCGGATGGTTGCCGTCGAGCACCAGGTGTTCCGGATAGATTTCGGCCACGGTGTAGATCACGTCCTTGGGCATGGCGTCGCTCACGCCCTGGGGCAGCGCGGCGCCGTCGAAGGTCATGCCTTCCTCGGTGCCCTCGGGGAAGAGCGAGCGCGGCTCCAGAAAGAGCAGCTGGTCGTTGAAGTCGCCGAAGCCTTGCTCGGGCTCCAGCTGCAATTGCACACGGGCGCCGGGTTCGTGCCCCTGCAGGGCGGCTTCGATCACATCGAAGAGGTCGTCGCCCCCCACCATGAACTCCACCGGTTCGTCGAGCACGTCCAGCACTTCGCCCAGAGTGTCTTTCATTGTCCAGGTCAGGCCGACCACGCATTGTTCAGAGATTTCCATTGCAGAATTCTCCCATGGAGATTACACAACCGCTGCCGTTGCTCGGCGGCCTGAGCGCCGCGCAGTTCATGCGGCGGTATTGGCAGAAAAAGCCGTTGCTGGTGCGCCAGGCGATTCCCGCCATGGTGCCACCGATCGAGCGCAACGCGCTGTTTGCCCTGGCGGAACGCGAGGACGTTGAATCGCGTCTCGTCCGCCACGGCAAGGCGGGTTGGACGCTCCGGCACGGGCCGCTCGCGCGGCGCGCGCTGCCGCCGCTGAAGCAGCCCGCATGGACGCTGCTGGTCCAAGGCGTCGATCTGCACCACGATGGCGTACATGCGCTGCTGCAGCAGTTCCGCTTCCTGCCTGATGCGCGGCTGGACGACCTGATGATCAGCTATGCGAGCGACCAGGGCGGCGTGGGCGCACATTTCGACAGCTACGACGTGTTCCTGCTGCAGGCGCAGGGCACGCGGCGTTGGTCGATCGGCCGGCAGAGCGACTTGCGCCTGCAGGAGGGCGTGCCGCTCAAGATCCTCGAGCATTTCGAACCCGAGCAAAGCTTCGTGCTCGAGCCGGGCGACATGCTCTACCTGCCGCCGCGCTATGCGCACGACGGCGTGGCGGTCGGCGACGACTGCATGACCTGTTCCATCGGGCTGCGTTCTTCCGCGGCAGGCGAGCTTGGCGCCGACCTGCTGGCGCGCATGGCCCAGGCTTATTCCGAGGCCCTCGAAGATGCGGGGCCGGCGGAGCTTGCACGCTATCGCGATCCCTCGCAGCCGGCGGTCGATGCACCGGCGGCCATGCCGGCCGCCCTGCAGGCCTTCGCGCGCAAGGCCGTCGATGCAGCGCTGCGCGATCCCGACGCGATCGATCGTGCGCTTGGCGAATCGCTGACGGAGCCCAAGGCCAATGTCTGGTTCGATGAAGGCGCCGGCGCGCCGGGCACGATGAATCAGGTGGTGCTCGACCGGCGCACGCGCATGCTTTACGACGCGCGGCATCTCTACATCAACGGTGAGAGCTTTCGCGCGGGCGGCGCCGACGCAACGCTGATGCGTCGGCTGGCCGACCGGCGTTCGCTCGGGCCGCGCGAGCTGTCACGTGCAAGCGACGGCGCGCTGGCGCTGCTGGCCGAGTGGTGTGAGGCGGGGTGGGTGCATGCAGGGTGACGCGACCATGCCTGCAGAGCCGGCCTTGCCCGAAGGCCGCTTCGATGGACGCGAGGCCTTCGAAGGCATCGTGCGCGCGGCGCTCGAAAGCGCCGCACGGCAGGGCTGGAGAGAGCTGGTCCTGAGCGACCCCGACTTTGCCGATTGGCCGCTGGGCGAGCGGGCCAGCATCCAGGCGCTTCAGGCGTGGTCGGCCAGCGGCCGCCGTTTCGTCCTGCTGGCGGAGCGCTTCGACGTCATCGAACGCAGCCACGCACGCCTTGTGCCGTGGCGCCGCATGTGGGATCACATTGTTGAATGCAGGGCTGTCCGGCCGGAGGCGGGCAGCCCGGCGGTGCCGAGCGCCATCTGGACGCCCGGCTGGTTCGCCCACCGCGCCGACCCCGAGCGCAGCCGCGGCGTTTGCGGCTTCGATCCGCGCGCGCGGCGTGAACTTCGCGAAACAATCGATGAGTCCTGGCGGGCGGGGCGCCCGGCGTTTCCGGCATCGACACTGGGCTTGTAAGCCAATGCCGCGAATGCGGCCGGGAGACATCAACCGGCGGTGATGCGGGTCTAGAATTTTTTCGTTCTGACATCCATCGCCAAAGGAGTTTCCATGAAGAAGTCGTCATCCGTCCTGCTCGCTTCGCTGATCGCCGCGGCCGCACTCGTGGCTTGCGGAAAGAAAGAAGATGCCGCGCCGGCGGTTGTGACCCCACCGCCCGCTCCCGTCACGGAGCCGGCGCCCCCGCCGCCCGCGGCCGCACCCGCGCCGACGACGAGCGATCCCGCAGCTGCGACGCCATCGCCAGGGGCCTCGTCGGCACTGGACGCGGCCAATGCCGCAACGGACGCTGCCAAGAAGAACGAGGCGCCCAAGCAATAAGCAGGCTTCGGCATCGGGCGTTGTTCATGCGCCCCGAAAAAAGAAAGCCGCCCCCGGGCGGCTTTTTGCATTGGCGCTCCAGTGAGCGCGCCGGGCATGCGCTCAGACGTCGAGCCAGGGTGAGCCGTCCGAGGCGGATGCCGTGAGCATCTCGGCCTCGTGTCCGCCGAGGGCATCGGCCATCAGCCGTCGCACGATCTCGGGACGGTTGTTCTGCTCGCTCAGATGCGCCGCGACCACATGGCGCAGGCCGTCGTGGCGCACCGCGCGCGCAATGTCCGCAGCCGCCGTATTCGAGAGGTGGCCGTGCCTGCCGCCGACGCGCAGCTTGAGGAATGCCGGATAGGCCGAATTGGCCAGCAGATCGCTGTCGTGGTTGAACTCCAGCAAGAGCGCATGCACGCCGCTGAGCCTTGCGAGCACGTGGGCCGTGGCATGGCCGAGGTCGGTCAGCACGCCCAGGCTGCGGTCGCCGTCGGAGCAGCGCAACTGCAGCGGCTCGCGCGCATCGTGTGGCACCGTGAACGGCCGCACCGCGATGTCGCCGACCGCAAACTCCGCATCGTCGCGGGCGAGATTGAGCCGGCCCTCGAAGTCCCGCCCGCCGGTGGCGAGCCAGGTGCCTTCGCTCATCCAGACGGGAATGCGGTTGCGCCGCGACAGCGAATGCGCGCAGCCGATGTGGTCTCCGTGCTCGTGCGTGACGAAGATCGCGTCGATGTCGCCGGGAGCGAGGCCCGCCTTGGCGAGACGCAGATCGAGCTGTCGCAAGCCGAATCCGCAATCGACCAAGAGCCGCGAGGTGCGGCCGCCGCTGGTCGCTTCGACCAGCGCGGCGTTGCCCGTGCTGCCGCTGCCGAGGCTTCGGAAGCGGAGCATGCGGCTTACTTCAGGTCGTCGGCAATGACCTGGACGATGCGCTGTGCGTTGGCCGAGGTTTCGGGTGCGCCGGATTCGTTCAGGACCGAGACCGTGGTGCTTTCGCCCTGGCCACCCTTCACGAGGATGCGGAACTTGATTGGCGACTCGTTCTTGCTGGAGCTGCCGAACAGCTTGCCGAAGAAGCCGGGTTCCTTCTTGTCGGGGTTCGGCGTCACATAGCGCACGTAGTAGACGCCGGCGCTGCGGTCGCGGTCTTCCACGGTGAAGCCGGTGCGGTCGAGTGCCAGGCCGACGCGGCGCCATGCGCGGTCGAAGCCTTCGCTGATCTGCACCACGGGTTGGCCGCTCACGGTGGCCACGGTCGCGGTCTTGGTCGGCGCAGTGGTGGCGGCCAGGATCTTTGACTGCTCTTGCGAGACGCCGAGCTTGACCATCAGGCGGCGCAGGAATTCGGTTTCGAGTTCAGGGTCGCTCGGGCGGGGCTGCCACACGGTCTGGTCCTGGCGGCTGTTGTTGTAGACCTCCTGCATGCCGCGGTGGCTGATGAAGATCTCGGTGCCGGTGGGCGTGCGCTCCAGGCGGGTGCGGAAGCGGTCGAGTTCGCCGGTCGAGTAGACCGAATCGACCAGCTTGCCCAGCGTGCCGCGGATGATGTCCTGCGGCAGCTTGGCGCGGTTCTCGGCCCAGTCGGTTTCCATGATGCCGAGATTGCGCTGCTCGGTGGTCAGGAGAAAGCCGCTTTCCTGCCAGAAGTCTTTCACCGGGTCCCAGAGCTGGTCGGGCGAGCGGTTGACGATGATCCAGCGCTGCGTGCCCGAGCGCTCCATGCGCACGTCGCCGATGTTGGCCACCGCGGTGGGCACGCCCGGCGCATTGGCCACGCCGGCCTGGTAGGCATTGGCCGTGACGGCACCGCCCGGCACCGCATAGCGGTTTTCGCGCGAGAGCTGCGACAGGTCGGGCGGGACCTCCAGCGTGGGGGCCTTGCCGGCGCTCTTGTAGTCGATCTTGTCGCTCTCGAGGACGGAGCAGGCGGCGAGGCTGACAACGATTGCCAGCAGTGCGAATCGCGAGATGTGCGAAAGGTTCTTCAACGTCGTCTTCCTTGTTGGAATGGGTTCGGTCAATCTAGGGGCCGCATTGCCCGCACTCTCTGAGCACGGTTTGGGCAAAAGGTTGCTGGACCTTGGATGCGGCAGGCGAAAAAGAGATGAGGGGTGTCAAGCAGCGGCGGACCGGCGCTCAGCCCTTGAGCAGGCCGGTGGCGCGCAGGGCGGCCTCGACCACGGGCCGGCTCGGCTCGGCCAGTTCGGTGAGCGGCAGGCGCAGCGAGCCGCCGCAGAGCCCGAGCCTGGACATGGCCCACTTGACCGGGATCGGGTTGGGCTCGACGAACAGGTGGCGATGCAGCGGCATGAGCTCGAACTGGATCGCCATGGCGCGCTTCACGTCGCCCGCGATGGCCGCAACGCACAGTTCGTGCATCTTGCGCGGCGCGATGTTCGCCGTGACGCTGATGTTGCCCTGGCCGCCGCAGAGCATGAGGGCCGCGGCGGTGGGGTCGTCGCCCGAATACACGGCAAAGTGCTTGGGCAGGTCGCGAATGAGCCACTGCGCCCGTTCGATGTTGCCCGTGGCTTCCTTGATGCCGATGATGCCCGGCACCTGCGCGAGGCGCAGCACGGTGTCGTGCGCCATATCGGCTACGGTGCGGCCGGGCACGTTGTACAGCACGGTGGGCAGGTCGCCCACGGCTTCGGCAATGGCCTTGAAATGCTGGTACTGGCCTTCTTGCGTCGGCTTGTTGTAGTAGGGCACGACCTGCAGCTGCGAATCGGCGCCCACGCCCTTGGCAAAGCGGGCGAGCTCGATGGCTTCCTTGGTCGAGTTGGCGCCGCAGCCGGCCATCACGGGCACGCGACCCTTGGCCTGCTCCACCGCGACGCGGATGATTTCGCAATGTTCTTCCACGTCGACCGTGGGCGATTCGCCGGTGGTGCCGACCACGCCGAGGCAGTCGGTGCCTTCGTCGATGTGCCAGTCGATCAGCCGGCGCAGGGCGGGATAGTCGACACTGCCGTCGTCGTGCATCGGCGTGACGAGAGCGACGATGCTGCCTGTCAGTTGCTCCAAGGGGAATCTCTCTGTCGGTGGACGAAAGCGCCGATTCTACTTACTCCGGGGGCGGTCGAAACCGGCCTCCCGGCGGGGTCAGTTTGCCCGCAGCGGATGGCGTGCCGGTTGGCCGGAACCGGCCTGATCCGCACGCACGGCGGCAATGCGCTGGACGAAGCGCGGCGGCTCGTCCAGAAAGCCGTCTTCATAGGCCACCACGCGCAGCGTCCGGCACGCCGCCAGCAGTTCGCCCGGCAGCAGCAGGAAGTCCGGACGCGAGGGCTTGCCGACGGTTTCGTTGCCCGCGGCAAAGGTTTCGTAGAGCAGCACGCCGCCGGGCGCCACCGCAGCGACGATGTCCGCCATGCGCGGCCGCCACAGGTAATTGGTGACCACCACTGCGCCGAAAGCCTGGCCGCCGAACGGCCACGGGCCGGACTCGATGTCGGCAGTCAAGGCATGCCCGAAGGCGCCCGCCGCTTCGGTGGCTTCGGGCGCGCGATCGACACCGGTAACCGCATGGCCGCGCCCGGCAAACCATTGCATGTGCCGCCCATGGCCGCAGGCCACGTCGAGCACGCTGGCGCCTGTCGCCAGCAGGTGCGACCACCGCACGATCCATTCCGAAGGTGCCAATTGGGCGTGAAGGCTCGCGATGTCTTTCATGGCGGTCAGAAGCAGGACCAGACCACGTCGACCAGCGTCACCAGAAAGCCCGGCTGGACATAGAGCGCGAAAACGCCGCCCAGCGCAGCCAGCGCCGCAGCGAGCCAGCCGGCGTGCACGAGGCGATGGCGCATCTGGGGAGTCATGTCGGCCGCCATTTTCCGCCATCAGCCCGGCACGGCGGCGGGCTGTGCGCCGCGTGCAATGGCACCTTCCCTGACCGGCAGGTTGATCAGCGCCGCGAACACGCCAAGCGCAATGGCGATGTACCAGACGATGTCGTAGCTGCCGGTGGTGTCGTACAGGTAGCCGCCGAGCCAGACGCCGATGAACGAGCCCACCTGGTGGCTCAGGAACACGAAGCCGCTGAGCATCGACAGGTGCGCCACCCCGAAAATGCCCGCGATGATCGCGTTGGTGGCGGGCACCGTCGAGAGCCAGAGAAAGCCCATGGCCGCAGAAAACACATACACGCTGAGCGGCGAGATGGGCACCAGCAAAAACAGCATGATCGACACCGCCCGCGCAAAGTAGATGGCCGCCAGGATCTTGCGCTTGGCCATCTTCTGCCCCAGCAGCCCGACCGTGTAGGTGCCGAACACATTGAAAAGCCCGATCAGCGCGAGCGCGTAGCCCGCCACGTCGGCGGCGAGGCGCTGGTCGCGCAGGTAGGTCGGCATGTGGATGCCGATGAACGCGAGCTGGAAGCCGCAGACGAAATAGCCGGCCATCAGCAGCCCGAAGCTGGGATAGCGGAAGGCCTCGCCCACCGCCTGCAGCACCGATTGCTCCCGGTGCCCGGCCAACGCCTCGCGCTGCGGTTCGCGCAGGCCGAAGGCCAGCGGCACGATCACCAGAGCCAGCACCGCGACCACCGCCAGGGCGGTCTGCCAGCCAAGGTTGCCGATCAACCGCCCCTCGATGGGTGCCATCAAGAACTGGCCGAACGATCCGGCCGCCGCCGCCACGCCCATGGCCCACGAGCGACGCTCGGCCGGGATCTGCCGCCCGATCACGCCGTAGACGACGGCATAGGTGGTGCCGGCCTGCGCCGCGCCGATGAGCACGCCCGCGCTCAGCGTAAACAAGAGTGGCGTGGGCGAATACGCCATGCCCAGCAGGCCCAGCGCATAGAAGGCCGTGCCCGCGATCAAAACCCGGAAAGCCCCGAAGCGATCGGCCACCATGCCTGCGAACACGCCGAAGATGCCCCAGGAAAGATTCTGGATGGCCAGGGCGAACGAAAAGGTCTGGCGCGTCCAGTCCTGCGCCTGCGTGATCGGTTGCAGCCACAGGCCGAAGCCGTGGCGGATGCCCATCGAAAGCGTGACGATCATGGCGCCGCAGATCAGTACCTGCTTGACCGAGAGGGTGGGTGAGGGGGCTTGCATGGCGTCGAATGTAGCGAGTTGCCCCGCCGCGTAGCGGCACTGCGAGCAACCCGATTGATGATTTGTTGGGAGCGGATCGATGCGTGCTGGGCATCAAACGGAGTTTCGTTTTGTTTGGTTACATTTGGGTTCCTTCATCGCTGCCACGGGACCCGACCCATGAGAAGAACCGCCCTGAAGTTCGCCGCGCTTGCGGTCATCGCGCTCGCCATCGCCGGATGCGCCAGCACCCCCACCGGCCCCAAGTTCCAGGAGATGGGCAACGTCATCCCGAAGATCAAGCCGGGCAACGGCCGGATCTATTTCTTCCGCGCCGCGGGGCCGTTCGGCGCGGCGCTGCAGCCGGGCGTGCGCATCGGCAAGCTCGGTGTCGGAACCTCGAAGCCCGGAAGCTTCTTCTTCGTTGACCGCCCGGCGGGCACCTACCAGGCCGCCACCACCACCGACCTGCGCAAGACCCTCGAGGTGCCGATCGCCGACGGCGAGACGAAGTACGTCCGCATGTCGCCCTCGTTCGGGCTGGTGGTGGGCAGCATCGTTCTCGACCTGGAAGCGCCCGAGAAGGCCCGCCCCGAGATGGCTTGGCTCAGCTACGCGGGCCAGGTGATCGTCGACAAGTAAGTCGCTGGCGGGCGGTGGATCGGGCCCATCAGGCCGGTGCTCCTGTATGGGTATCCAGTCATTTGGGTTCGACTGACTACAATCCGCCCCCATGGCGACTCCCCCCAAGACTCCTCCCAGTTCATCGTCCGCGTCCTCCGGGTACTCGGAAGGCTCCATCCGCGTGCTCAAGGGCCTCGAGCCCGTGAAGCAGCGCCCGGGCATGTACACCCGGACCGACAACCCGCTGCACATCATCCAGGAAGTGCTCGACAACGCGGCCGACGAGGCGCTGGCGGGCCATGGCAAGAAGATCAAGGTCACGCTGCACGCGGACAACTCGGTCAGCGTCGAAGACGACGGGCGCGGCATTCCCTTCGGCCTGCACCCCGAAGAGAAGGCGCCCGTGGTCGAACTGGTGTACACCCGGTTGCACGCCGGCGGCAAGTTCGACAAGGGCTCGGGCGGCGCCTACAGCTTCTCGGGCGGCCTGCACGGCGTGGGCGTGTCGGTGACCAACGCGCTGTCGAAGCGTCTCGAAGTGGTGACGCACCGCGAAGGCTCGATCGCCAGGCTGGCCTTCAGCGCCGGCGACGTGATCGAACCGCTCGAAATCCGCAAGCTCGAAGCTGGCGAGCGTCGCCAGGGCACCACGGTGCGCGCCTGGCCGGACCCCAAGTATTTCGAGACCGCGGCGCTTCCCATGGGCGAACTCACCCACCTGCTGCGCAGCAAGGCCGTGCTGATGCCGGGCGTGAGCGTCACGCTCACGGTCGAGAAGACCAAGGAAACGCAGCAGTGGCTCTACAAGGGCGGCCTGAGCGACTACCTGATGCAGACGCTCAACGGCGACCCGGTGATCCCGCTGTTCGAAGGCAGCGGCCACGCCGACAAGAACGCCGACAACTTTGCCGAGGGCGAGGGCGCCGACTGGTGCGTGGCCTTCACCGAAGACGGCCAGCCGGTGCGCGAGAGCTACGTCAACCTGATTCCCACCAGCGCCGGCGGCACGCATGAAAGCGGGTTGCGCGACGGCCTCTTCACGGCCGTGAAGGGTTTCATCGAACTGCACTCGCTGCTGCCCAAGGGCGTGAAGCTCCTGCCCGAAGACGTGTTCGCGCGCGCTTCATACGTGCTGAGCGCCAAGGTGCTCGACCCGCAGTTCCAGGGCCAGATCAAGGAACGCCTGAATTCGCGCGACGCAGTGCGGCTGGTGTCGAGCTTCGTGCGCCCGGGCCTCGAACTGTGGCTCAACCAGCACGTCGACTACGGCAAGAAGCTCGCCGAACTGGCCATCAAGGCTGCGCAGACGCGCCAGCGCGCCGGCCAGAAGGTCGAGAAGCGCAAGGGCTCCGGCGTGGCCGTGTTGCCCGGCAAGCTGACCGATTGCGAGAGCAAGGACACGAGCCATAACGAAGTCTTCCTGGTCGAAGGCGATTCGGCCGGCGGCAGCGCCAAGATGGGCCGCGACAAGGAAAGCCAGGCCATCCTGCCCCTGCGCGGCAAGGTGCTGAACACCTGGGAGGTCGAGCGCGACCGGCTCTTCGCCAACACCGAAATCCACGACATCTCGGTGGCCGTGGGCGTCGATCCGCACGGCCCCAACGACTCGCCCGACATGAGCGGCCTGCGCTACGGAAAGATCTGCATCCTTTCCGATGCGGACGTGGACGGTTCGCACATCCAGGTGCTGCTGCTCACGCTGTTTTTCCGGCACTTTCCGAAGCTCATCGAAGCCGGCCATGTGTATGTCGCAAAGCCGCCACTCTTTCGCGTTGATGCTCCGGCGCGCGGCAAGAAGCCGGCTTCCAAGGTTTATGCCCTTGACGAAGGCGAACTGACCGCCACACTCGATAAACTGCGCAAGGACGGCGTGCGCGAAGGCGCCTGGAGCATCAGCCGCTTCAAGGGCCTGGGCGAAATGAGCGCGGAACAATTGTGGGAAACCACGCTCAACCCGGATACCCGGCGCCTGATGAAGGTTCAGCTTGGGCGCTTCGACTTCACGTCCACCCAGGGGGAGATCACCAAGCTCATGGGCAAGGGCGAGGCAGCGGCTCGGCGCGAATTGATGGAACTGCGCGCCGACGATGTCGACATCGATGTTTGACCACCTTCGTGAAAATCCCAGATTTCATGCGTCCGTTGTTCCTGGCCTTGCTGCTGCTCTGCACGCAGCACGGGCTTGCGCACGCCGCTGACATCTACGGCTACATCGACAGCAAGGGCGTCGCCCATTTCGCATCGGAAAAGATCGACGAGCGCTACCAGATCTTCTTTCGCGGCGGGCAGAGCTTCGACACCTCGCAGGGCATTTCGCCGCTCGGCCGCGGCGGCCGCAAGCTGGACGGCAAGGTCCCGCCCGCATCCCAGACCTTGCTCGCGCTGTTCGAGGCATCGCCGAGCTACAAGACCGCGAAAGCCGCGCTGCGCGATGCGGCGGACAAGCATTCGATCGACTACGAATTGCTCCAGGCGCTGATCGCCACCGAGTCCGGCTTCGATGCGCAGGCCGTCTCGCCCAAGGGAGCGATGGGCCTCATGCAGCTCATGCCCGGCACCGCGCAGCGCTACGGCGTCTCGACGGACAAGCGCGGCAGCATCGAGAAGAAGCTCTTCGATCCGCGCATCAACATTGCTGCCGGCTCGCGCTACCTGCGCGACCTGATCGCCATGTTCCCAGGCCAGATCGAACTGGCCCTGGCCGCCTACAACGCCGGTGAGGGTGCGGTGCAGCGCGCCGGCAACAAGATTCCGAACTACAAGGAAACGCAGAATTACGTGCAGACGGTGCTGCAGCTCTACGCCTATCTCAAGCCGTCCGCGGCGGCGGGCGGCGGTGCGCGCGGCGGCAAGGCGCCCGGGCGCATCCGCATGGAGCTCACGGTTCCCAAGGGCGGTGCCCTGGGCCGTGGCAACATGCCGCCCGATGCGCCGAGCGGCATGCCCGCGATGCCCGACAACCCCGGGCAGCCTGCGGCGCCGGACGGCGAGGCGGAAACGCCGCTGTCCTGATGCCGGCCCTTTGATTTCTTTGCCAATCATTCGGTTGAACGCTTGAAAAGGCGCGCGGCCCGACAACTGTTTTTCTCTTCTCTTCTCCATGGACTCCCAACCTCCGCTCGATCTCCAGGGTCCCACCGACGGCGACACCACCCTCACGCTGGCCGACTACGCACAGACCGCCTATCTCGAATACGCGCTCAGCGTGGTCAAGGGCCGCGCGCTGCCCGATGTGTCCGACGGCCAGAAGCCGGTGCAGCGGCGCATCCTCTATTCGATGTCGCGCATGGGCCTGGGCTTCGGCGGCGCCAATGGCACCGTGGGCGCCAAGCCCGTGAAGAGCGCGCGTGTGGTGGGCGACGTGCTCGGCCGCTTCCATCCGCACAGCGACCAGGCCGCCTATGACGCGCTGGTGCGCATGGCGCAAGACTTTTCGCAGCGCTATCCACTGGTCGATGGCCAAGGCAACTTCGGTAGCCGCGACGGCGACGGCGCTGCGGCCATGCGCTACACCGAGGCGCGCCTTGCGCGCATCACCAGCCTGCTGCTCGATGAGATCGACGAAGGCACGGTCGACTTCATTCCCAACTACGACGGCAGCACCGAAGAGCCGCGCCTGTTGCCCGCGCGCCTGCCGTTCACGCTGCTCAATGGCGCGAGCGGCATCGCCGTGGGCCTGGCCACCGAAATCCCGAGCCACAACCTGCGCGAGATCGCCGATGCCTGCGTGGCGCTGATCAAGGCGAACGGCAAGCTCAGCGACGAGGAGTTGCTGCAGATCGTGCCCGGCCCCGACTACCCCGGCGGCGCCCAGATCATCAGCGGCCCGGCCGACATCGCCGACGCCTACCGCACCGGCCGCGGCTCGCTCAAGGTGCGTGCGCGCTGGAAGATCGAAGACCTTGCGCGCGGCCAGTGGCAGCTGGTGGTCAACGAGCTGCCGCCGGGCGTCAGCACGCAGAAGGTGCTCGAGGAGATCGAGGAAATCACCAATCCGAAGGTCAAGGCCGGCAAGAAGGCACTCAGCGCCGAGCAGACCCAGCTGAAGGCCGCGATGCTCTCGGTGCTCGACGTGGTGCGCGACGAATCGAGCAAGGACGCCGCGGTTCGCCTGGTGTTCGAGCCCAAGACCTCGCGCATCAGCCAGGAAGAATTCATCACCACGCTGCTCGCGCAGACCTCGCTCGAGACCTCGTCGCCGATCAATCTCACGATGGTGGGCATCGACGGCAAACCCACGCAGAAGTCGCTGCGCCAGATGCTCAACGAGTGGATCGCGTTCCGCGCGGTCACGGTCGAGAAGCGCTCGCAGCACCGGCTGGGCAAGGTGATGGACCGCATCCACATCCTCGAGGGCCGGCAGCTGGTGCTGCTCAACATCGACGAGGTGATAGCGATCATCCGCGCGGCGGAAGACCCGAAGGCTGCGCTCATCGCGCGCTTCAACCTGAGCGAACGCCAGGCCGAAGACATCCTCGAAATCCGGCTGCGTCAACTCGCGCGCCTGGAGGCCATCAAGATCGAGCAGGAGCTGAAAGGCCTGCGCGAAGAGCAGAAGAAGCTCGAAGACATCCTGGCCAGCCCCGCCGCGTTGCGCCGCCTGCTGGTGAAGGAAATCGAGTCCGATGCCAAGACGTTCGAAGACCCGCGCCGCACACTCATCCAGGCCGAAAAGCGCGCCGTGGCCGAGGTCAAGGTGGTCGACGAGCCCGTCACGGTCATCGTCTCCCAAAAGGGCTGGGTTCGTGCCCAGAAGGGCTGGGCCAGCGAAAAGGCGGCCGGCAACGGATCGGCCGCGCCCGAGTACAGCTTCAAGTCCGGCGATGCGCTCTATGGCGCCTTCGAGTGCCGCAGCGTCGACACGTTGCTGGTGTTCGGCTCCGCCAAGGACAAGACGGTGCGCGTCTATACCGTGCCCGTAGCCTCGCTTCCCGGCGCGCGCGGCGACGGCCAGCCCGTGACCACCCTCATCGAGCTCGAAGCCGGCACGCACGTCACGCATTTCTTCGCAGGGCCGGTCGGCGCGAGCGTGCTGCTGGCCAACACCGGCGGCTACGGCTTCATCGCCACGGTCGAGAACATGATGTCGCGCCAGCGCGGCGGCAAGGCCTTCATCGACGTGGGCGAGGGCGAGCAGCTCTGCCGACCCTCGTTGGTTGGCGGCGCGAGCGGCGCGGAGCCGATGCCGGCGGCCACGCACGTGGCCTGCGCCTCGACCGGCGGCCGCATCCTGACCTTCGACATCACCGAGCTCAAGAGCCTGCCCAAGGGCGGCCGCGGCCTCACGCTGATCGACTTGGAGGCCAAGGACACGCTGGCGGGCGCCGCGGCCTACACGCGCAGCGTGAAGATCGAAGGCATCGGCCGCGGCGGCAAGGAGCGCGATGAGACGCTGGAGATCCGCACGCTCAACAACGCGCGCGGCAGCCGTGCGCGCAAGGGCAAGGCGGCCGACCTCGGCTTCAAGCCCACCAGCATCGTGCGGGTGCTGTGATGGGCGGCTTCGACATCAGCGTTATCGGCCTTGTCATCGCGGTCGTCACCGGCCTCGGCAGCTTCTGGTTTGGGCGCCGCATGCGCCTGAAGCGCGGGGCCAAGCAGCGCGAGAAGGACCGCATCGCGGCGCAGGCCAACGAAACCCGGCAGCAGCGCCGGGCGCGCGAGCGCAAGGAGCGCAGTTAGAGGACTGGTGCAGGCAGGCCTCAGTGCAGGCCCTGCCACCAGCGCTCGTTGATGCGCGCTTTGCCCACGGTCAGCACTTCGCCGATCACCGGTGTCGCCAGTTCGATCTTCTTTGCTTCCGACAGGTTCGCGATGCGATCGAGCGGATCGTGCCAGGTGTGGAAGGCGAGATCGAAGGTGCTGTTGTGCACCGAATAAAGCACCTTGCCGCGCAGGTCCTCGAACGCTTGCACGCTTTGCTCGGGCGTCATGTGCACGCCGGGCCAGTAGGCGTCGTAGGCGCCGTTTTCCATCAGCGCCAGGTCGAAGCTGCCGAAGCGTTCGCCGATCTGCTTGAAGCCCGGAAAGTAGCCCGAGTCGCCGCTGTAGAAGATGCGCTGGTCGCCGCTTTGCACCACCCATGACGCCCACAGCGTGCGGTCGCGGTCGTTGAGCGTGCGGCCCGAGAAGTGCTGCGCCGGTGTGGCGGTGAGCTTCACGCCGTCGTGTTCGCCACCTTGCCACCAGTCGAGCTCGGTCACGCGCTCCGCCGGCACGCCCATGGCCACCAGCCGCGCGCGCACGCCCAGCGGCACGAAGTAGCGCTGTACGCGCTGCGCCAGGTACTCGATGGTGGCCACGTCGAGGTGGTCGTAGTGGTCGTGCGAGAGGATCAGACCTTCGATCGGCGGCAGCTGCTCCAGCGTGAGTGGCGGCTTATGGAAGCGCTTGGGCCCGGCAAAGCTGAACGGCGACGCGCGCTCGCTGAAGACGGGGTCGATCAGCCAGTACTTGCCCTGCAGCTTCAGCAGGTGCGACGAATGGCCGAGCCGCACCACATGGTTGGCCTTGGTGTCGAGCGCGTCCAGGTCGGCGGTGCTCAGCATGCGCACGGGAATGGGCTCGACCGGCACGGTGCCGACCTTGCTGCCCACGATGAAGCGCGACCAGATCCGCCATGCGCTGGCGGAAGGCAGGAGTTCCGGGTTCGGCATGTTCTGGAAAGTGCAGCCCTTGAACTGCGGCGATGCGTCGTAGCGCGCCTCGCATCCGCTGTTGCTGGTACAGGCGGCCACCAGGGTGCAGCTGGCCGCGAACAGCCAGGTACCCCAACGGCCAAGGCTGCGCTTCAGGAGATTCGAGGTGCGGGCATCGTCGTTCATGGGCTGGTGTTGTCGGGTTTTTGCGGCGCGAGCTTAGCTCGCGCGCCGCATCGAATGGTTTCAGCGGCAGAAACATTCCACGCAAAGGGACATTGCCGCGGCTTGCCACCCGTTGTATGCCATGCGTTCTATGGATGGCGGCGGCATGGCCCGGCACACTGCGAAGCGCCACGTTTCGCGGGGCTACGGAAAGGCGCAGACACCATGAGCAGCAACCGCTATCCCATCATCTACGTGCGCGGCTACGCCATGACCGAGGCCGAGCGCGACGACACCGCCGCCGATCCTTTCTGCGGCTTCAACGTGGGCTCCACTGTGTATCGCGCCACAGTCAAGAAGGAGGCGCCGGCGCAGAAGTTCGTCTTTGAATCCCCCGTGGTGCGCCTTTTGGCCGACTACCAGTACCAGAGCGTCTACCAGAACGGCCTGGACATTCTCGACAACGACTGGAAGCCGTCGCCCGACGAAACCGGCAAGGACGTGGACGGCATTCCCGCCGCATCCATCGTCATCTACCGCTACTACGACAGCGGCTCCGAACTGCTCGGCGATGGCAAGTCGCGTGACGTGAAGATCTACGCACAGGGCTTGAGCAAGCTGATCCTGCGTGTGCGCGACCTGGTGTCGCAGCGCGAAGGGCCTGCTTTCTCGCCGGCGGATTTCCGCTGCTACCTGGTGGCGCATTCGATGGGCGGGCTGGTGGTGCGCGCCTTCCTGCAGAACCCGGCGCTGGGCGATGCGGCGGCGCGCGCCTGCGTCGACAAGGTGTTCACCTATGCCACGCCGCACAACGGCATCGACATGGGCGGGGTCAACGTGCCGGCCTGGCTCACGGCCAACGAGATGAACACCTTCAACCGCGAGAAGATGTCGGAGTTCCTGGACACCGCCCCCGTGGACGGCCGCATGGACTACCTGCCGGCCGCGGCTTTCCCAGCCGAACGCTTCTTCTGCATGGTGGGTTCCAACCGCGGCGACTACGAAGCCGCCAAGGGCTTGTCGCGCATGTTCGCGGGCCACGGCAGTGACGGGCTGGTGCGCATCGAGAACGCCTCGCTCTGGGCCATCGACGAAGCCAGGCGCAGCAGGCCCGTGGCTACCGCCTACGCGTTTCGCTCGCACTCGGGCTACTTCGGCATCGTCAATTCCGAGGAGGCCTACCAGAACCTCGTGCGCTTCTTGTTCGGCGATGTGCGCGTCGATCTGTGGTTCGACGTGGACGGTGTCACTTTGCCGCCCGACCTGCCCAAGGACGCCGACATCGATGCGCTCTATCAGGTGGAACTGCTCGCCGCGCCCCGCGGCAAGCGCTGGTACCTGAGCCGGCGCGTGGCCGAGGAAGACTCGCCAGCCTGCCGCACGCACAAGGAACTGACCGATCCCGCCACGGCCGAGCGGCGCTCGATCTATCTCTCGACCGTGTTCCTGGCCAACAAGGCCCGCGTGAAGCAGGACCGTCCGACGCTGGCCTACGCCATGACGCTGGGCGTTCGCGTGCCCGACTACCAGGTGAACAAGAAGTTCTGGCTCGACGGCCATTACGAAGGCAGTTCGCTGTTCCGCGACACGCTGGTCATCGAGATCGCGCCGCCCCAGGCGGACGACCCAGCGCAGAACTGGAACGTCAAGTACGGCTGGCAGACCGACACCGCGGGACAGGCCTCGCTCCCGATCAGTTCCAAGCAGCTGGCCAACGGCAAGCTGCAGTTCATCGTGCCGCTCTCCAGCCTGGGCGCGGCGGCGGCGGCGCCGTCCATCAGCGGCAAGGTACGGCTCGAGGTGAGCGCCTGGAGCTGAAGCGGCATCCGGAAGGCCGCCGCGGGGCCATACTTGGTGATCCAGGCTCTGCTTCTCGACCATCATGAAAACTGCCGTTCTCGTCATCGACATGCAACGTGGGCTCTGCGACGATCCGCCTCGCCCTCATGAAGCCGGCGAAGTGGTGCAGCGGATCAATGCGCTCACCGGACGCGCACGCGCCGCGGGCGTGCCGGTGGCGTTCATCCAGCACGAGAACGACGTCGACCTGGAGTTCGACTCCGAGCGCTGGCAGCTGGCCGATGCGCTGCACGTCGATGCGGGCGACACGAAGATCCGCAAGGCGACGCCGGACTCCTTCCTGCGCACGCCGCTCGAGGCCTGGCTGGCCGGACAGGGGATCCGGCGCCTGGTGATCTGCGGCTACTCGTCGGAGTTCTGCGTGGACACCACCGCGCGCCGCGCTGCCGCGCTGGGCCATGAAGTGACGCTCGCGGCCGACGCGCACACCTCGCACGACAAGCCGCACGCCACGGGCGCCTTCATCCGCGCGCACCACAACGCCACGCTGTCGGACATTACGAGCTTCGGCGTGCCGATCCGTGCGGTGGCCTCGGCCGACATCTCTTTCTGATCGGTCAGTCGGCGCCTGGCCGCCACACGCGCGCCAGCGCAGCCAGCTTGCCCCTGAAGCTCAGCCGGTCGTTCGAGAGCGCATCGATGAAGTCGGACAGCCGCTGCGACTTCACCATGGTGTAGATGGTGAGCCACGTCGTAAAGACGAACACCACGCCGAACCAGAGCGCCTTGCGCCACAGCGGCGCGTCGGCCTCGGCCAGCAGGTTCATGCCGAGAAAGCCCGTCGTCACGGTGCCGATGAGGCCGAAGAGCGTGACCACGGTGAGCCGCACCACGGTGCTGGCCTGGCGGCGCAGGCTGTCCGCATCGAGGTAGGTGTTCATGTCGGCGATGCGTGCCTTGACCTCGTCGTAGAGCGGATCGAGCCCCAGGTGCGTGGCGCACATGTGGGAGAGCGCGCGCACCTGCGCCTGCTCCGATATCTCGTGGAACCAGTAGCGGTGCGTGAAGCGCAGGAAGCGCTCGAAGCTCGCGCGGATTGCGCGCTTGAACTGCTTCACGCTCGGCGTGCTGCGGATGTCGAGCCGCTTGAGGGCCTCCACCAGCTGGTCCGAGAACATCAGGAGCGACGCCTTCTGGAAATGCGCGATGAGAAACAGCAGGAAGTGCTGGTGCCTGAACTGCGCGAGCACACCGCGATCGCGGCAGCAGAAGAATTCGGAGCGTGCATCGCCCACCACAATGAGTGCGTGCCCGTTGCACAGGTAGCGCGTGTTTGGCGCCGCGCCCGCATCGACCCAGAAGCGGTCGTAGCAATAGCGGTGCTCGAAATCGGCAAGATGCTGGTCGGCATAAGGCAGGTGCGCGTGCTGCGCCGCATCGGCCTCGGCGGCGCCAGTGACCAGGCCGAGCCGGATGAAATCGTTGCGCGAGAGCCGCTTGGGATCGTCGAGCGAAAGGTATGCCATCACCGGCATGCGGTAGTACTCGATCTGGCGGTAGCGCAGCGCGCCGGGATCGTCGGAATGGTCGCTCACCAGGGGCTGCATCAGGTAGGCCCAGTGGGCTGCGATGCGCGGCGCGCGGTGCTGCGCCACGTGCGAGAGGAATGCCTCGCGCTGCTGCGCATCCGAACGCGCCAGCACGCTGCCGTCGCCGGCCAGCCATTCGACGCTGGCCATGCAATGCAACGCCCCGCCTTCGGCGTTCCAGCCGGCCGGATAGGCGCGGCCGAAACGGTAGAGCAGGTCTTGCGCCTGCGCGAGGCTCAGGTGGTCCGCGCCGACCTCGAGGTTCAGCAGCACCACGTCGATGTCGAAGAAGAAATACAAATCGCAATGCACCACGTCGAGCGTGATCGGCGCATCACCAGCCTGCGCAACCACCCGAACGGCCGCAATGTCGTGCCGGCGGAAGACACGCATCGGCGAATCGCCGTCGTTGCCGGTCTCTTCACCGCCCTTGCTCCTGGAGCGGCCCTCGCCGTATAGGAAGCGTTGCACATACGGCAGGAAGCTCACGAACTCGTTGTAGTGCCGTTCGTGAAAGCGGCTGCTGTCGCCGGTGTATTCGTCGATCTCTTCGCGCCACGGGGAGGCATCGCCCATCTCGCGCAGCACATGCCAGGGCCCGTGGTGCGTGGACTTTGCATCGGCGGAGGGCATCAGGCGCAGCGGCCAGAGCAGGGCCTGCCTGAAATGCTGCACGGCGGGCGCGACCAAGGCACCCGCCAGGGATGCGCCGGCCTCTGCGCGGGGAGGAGCCTCGGATGTGTTCAGCATCGGGCGAGTGTAGGCAGAAGGGCTGTCAAAAGGCTGACCTAGGGCAATCCCTAGGTGGTCCTGAAACCGGTTTCATATAAGCTGCAAGCATTGCTTTCGAGGCCTGCGCGTGGCTATGGCCGCGTCTGCCGCACCCATGAATTACCAGTTCCAATTCGACGCCGTGTTCGCTGCCTGGCCGCTGCTGCTCAAGGGCACGTGGATCACCATCCAGCTATCGCTGTCCGCCACGCTGATCGGCCTGGTGGTTGCCATCTTCTGTGCCTGGGGCAAGACCTCCGGCCCGGCCTGGCTGCGCTTCGTCGTCAATGCGTACATCGAGGTGATCCGCAACACGCCGTTCCTGGTGCAGCTGTTCTTCTTTTTCTTCGCGCTGCCCGCCATCGGCCTGCGCTGGTCGCCGCAGACCGCCGCGCTGGTGGCCATGGTGGTGAATTTGGGCGCCTATGCGACCGAGATCATCCGCGCCGGCATCGAGTCCATTCCCAAGGGGCAGATCGAGGCGGGCAGGGCGCTCAACCTCAAGCCCTGGGAGATCTTCCGTTTCGTGATCATCAAGCCTGCGCTCAAGGCCATCTACCCGGCGCTCACGAGCCAGTTCATCTTGCTGATGCTGAGCTCGGCCGTTGTGTCAGTCATCTCGGCCGACGACCTGACCTCGGTGGCCGCCAACCTGCAGTCGCAGACCTTCCGCAGCTTCGAGATCTACATCGTGGTGGCCGCCATCTACCTGGCGCTGGCGCTGGCTTTCTCGGCCATGTTCAAGCTCATCTACAAGCGCACGCTCAACTATCCGGACCGCCGGTAACAGGCGGGCACGGAGCACAAGAAATCATGCGTACCTTCGGCTTTCCCGAATTCCTTTTCATCCTCGAAGCGGCCAAGTGGACGCTGGCGCTGTCGGCCATTGCTTTTGTGGGCGGCGCGATCCTGGGGCTGATCATTGCGCTCATGCGCACATCCGAATCGGCGTGGGCGCGGGCCACATCAACCACCTTCATCCAGGTCTTCCAGGGCACGCCGCTGCTGCTGCAGCTGTTCCTGGTGTTCTTCGGCGCGCCGGTGCTGGGGCTCGACATCAATCCCTGGATTGCCGCAGGCGTGGCCCTCATTCTCAACAGCGCAGCCTTCCTTGGCGAAATCTGGCGCGGTTGCATCGAGGCCGTTCCGCGGGGCCAATGGGAAGCTGCCCAGGCGCTGAGCCTCAAGTACAGCGCCCGCATGCGCGACGTGGTGCTGCCGCAGGCTTTCAAGATTGCCCTCGCGCCCACGGTGGGGTACCTGGTGCAGATCATCAAGGGCACCTCGCTCGCAGCGATCATCGGCTTCGTCGAAGTGACGCGTGCGGGGCAAATCATCAATAACGCCACCTTCCAGCCGCTCGTCGTGTTCTCGGTGGTGGCCGCCATCTACTTCGCGATCTGCTGGCCCCTGTCGCTGCTCGCGGCACGCATGGAGCGCAGGCGCGCCCGGGCCTTGGCCCGCTGATTTCTTTCTTCGCCGCTTCCTTACTTTTCCAGGAGACACATCCCATGACCCGTACCCCTACCCGCCGCGTTGCGCTGGCAGCCCTCGGCCTCGGCGCCGCGATCACCGTGTTCGCGCCTTTCGCGTCGGCACAGTCCGTGGCCGACATCAAGAAGAAGGGCGAGATCACCATCGGCATGCTGGTCGACTTTCCGCCCTACGGCACCACCAACGCACAGAACCAGCCCGACGGCTACGATGCCGACGTCGCCAAGCTGCTGGCCAAGGAGTGGGGCGTCAAGGCCAACATCGTTCCGGTGACCGGCCCGAACCGCATTCCCTTCCTTCTGACCAACAAGGTCGACCTGCTGGTCGCATCGCTCGCCATCACGCCCGAGCGAGCCAAGCAGGTGCAGTTCTCGCAGCCCTACGCGGCCGCCACCATCGTGCTGTACGGCGCCGCCAAGACGCCCATCAAGTCCGCCGCCGACCTGAAGGGCCTGCGCGTGGGGGTGGCACGCGCGTCCACGCAAGACGTGGCCGTGACCAAGGCCGCACCCGAAGGCACGGAGATCCGCCGCTTCGACGATGACGCCTCTGCCATGCAGGCGCTGATCTCGGGCCAGGTCGATGCGATCGGCTGCTCGGTGACGGTGGCCGCACAGATCGCCAAGCGCGTGCCCGCAGGCACCTACGAAAACAAGTTCACGCTGGTTCAGCAATCGATGGGCATCGCGATGCGTCCGGGCCAGGAAGAGCTGCACAAGGCGGTCAACGAATTCGTGGTCAAGAACACGGCCAACGGCGAGCTCAACAAGCTCTACCAGAAGTGGCTGCAGGCCGACCTGCCCAAGATGCAGTGAGCCGCCAAGGCTGAAGAAGAACGAGGAATCCTGGCATGACGACGGAATCGATCATCCGCATGGAAGCGGTCAACAAGTGGTACGGTGAATTCCAGGTGTTGACCGGCATCGACCTGTCAGTGCGCCAGGGCGAGCGCATCGTGATCTGCGGGCCTTCGGGCTCGGGCAAGTCCACGCTCATCCGCTGTATCAATCGGCTCGAGACGGTGCAGAAGGGCCGTATCGTGGTCGACGGCATCGACCTCACGGCTGGCGGCAAGAACGTGGATGCAGTGCGCGCTGAAGTGGGCATGGTGTTCCAGCAGTTCAACCTGTTTCCGCACCTCACCATCCTGGAAAACTGCACGCTCGCGCCGATGCGCTCGCGCGGCATGACCAAGGCACAGGCCGAAGAAGTGGCCATGAAGTACCTTGCGCGCGTTCGCATTCCGGAGCAGGCCCACAAGTATCCGAGCCAACTCTCCGGCGGGCAGCAGCAGCGCGTGGCGATTGCGCGCGCGCTGTGCATGACGCCCAAGATCATGCTGTTCGACGAGCCCACCTCGGCCCTCGACCCCGAGATGGTCAAGGAAGTGCTCGACACCATGATCGGCCTGGCCGAGGACGGAATGACCATGCTGTGCGTCACGCACGAAATGGGCTTTGCCCGCAGCGTGGCCGACCGCGTGATCTTCATGGCCGAGGGCAAGATCGTCGAGCAGGCGCCGCCCGCCGAGTTCTTCGGGAATCCCAGGGACGAAAGGACACGACAATTCCTCGGCCAGATCCTCAGCTCCCACCAAGCACACTGAATGTCCTTTTCCGTTCTGATTTCCCTGTCGTCCTTCGGTGCAGCCGAGGTGGGCCGGCACGGGCAGCTCTGGTGTGCGCAACTGGCAATGGCAGCGGGCGCCGATTCCGTTGAAGTGCGCGGCGAGATGCTGCGTGACGCGGATGCTGAACTGCCTGCGCTGAAGGGTCTCGCCTCCGTGTACTCCAGCCCTGAAGGCTTGTGGGCCGAAGGCGGCTGGCTGGACAGCGCCGCGCTCAAGCGCGGCATCGCCGCGGCAACGCGCGTCGGTGCGAAGCGGCTCAAGATGTCCATCGGCGATTTCCAGCCCTCTTCGCACGGCTCGCTCTGGGGCCTGAAGGTGCAGCTTGCCGAAACCCGCATCGAGCTGCTGATCGAGAACGACCAGACGGTGCGCGCCGGCACGCTGCCTGCGCTGCAGGCGTTCTTCGACGTGGCCGACCGCGCCGGCGTCGAACTGGGCATGACCTTCGACATGGGCAACTGGCATTGGGTGGGCGAGTGCCCTTTGCAGGCCGCCGAGGCGCTGGGCCGCCGCGTGCGCTACGTGCATTGCAAGGGCGCACAGCGGCTGCCCCACAAATGGGTGGCGGTGCCGCTGGGCGACTCCGCCGCGCCCTGGCGCGCCGTGCTGCGCGCATTGCCCGCTGATGTGCCGCACGCGATCGAAAACCCTTTGGCCGGCGACGATCTGCTGGCCATCACGCGCACGCAAATCGATTTCATCCGCGCCGCACGCGCGTAGGCAGAACCACACACATGACGGAATCCATCGCTTTCGACGTTGCCCTGTTTGGCGAGGCCATGCTGCTGCTGGTGGCCGACCGCCCCGGTCCTCTGGAGAACGCGCAATCGTTCCACAAGCGCACGGCCGGTGCCGAGACCAACGTGGCCATCGGCCTGGCGCGCCTGGGACTCAAGGTGGGCTGGGCCAGCCGGCTCGGCATCGATTCGATGGGCCGCTACCTCATCGCCGCGATGAAGGCCGAAGGCATCGACTGCTCGCACGTCATCTGCGATCCGTCGCAGCGCACGGGTTTCCAGTTCAAGGGGCGCGTCACCGATGGCAGCGACCCGCCCGTCGAATACCACCGCAAGGGCTCGGCCGCCAGCCACATGGGCCCCGCCGATGTGGACGAAGCCTGGCTGCGTTCGGCGCGCCATCTGCATGCAACCGGCGTGTTCGCCGCCATCTCGGAGACCAGCCTGCAGGCTGCGCTCAAGAGCATGGACGTGATGCGCGCGGCCGGCCGCACGGTCTCGTTCGACACCAACCTGCGGCCCACGCTGTGGTCTTCCACCGAAACGATGCGCCACTGGATCAACGAAATGGCCTCGCGCGCCGACTGGGTGCTGCCCGGCATCGAGGAAGGCCTGCTGCTCACCGGCCATAGTCGGCCCGAGGAAGTGGCGCGCTTCTACCGCGAGCGCGGTGCGAAACTGGTGGTCGTCAAGCTCGGTGCCGAAGGCGCCTACTACGACAGCGACGTGGCCGGCACCGGCCGCGTCGAAGGCTTTCCGGTAAAGGAAGTGATCGACACCGTGGGCGCGGGCGACGGCTTCGCAGCCGGCGTGGTGAGCGCGTTGCTCGAAGGCCGGAGCGTGCCCGAAGCCGTGCGCCGCGGTGCCTGGATCGGCGCGCGCGCCGTGCAGGTGCTGGGCGACACCGAAGGCTTGCCGACGCGGGCGGAACTCGAACAAGCAGGACTCTGACCATGACGACGAAAAAGAACGTGCTTGTCTTTCGGCCTCTGCCCGAAGACCAGCTGGCGCGCCTTCAAGCCGCGCACCATGTGACGGTGGCCGATCCGCGCAAGGAACCCGAGGCTTTTGCGGCCGCGCTGCGCACGGCGAACGGGCTCATTGGTGCGAGCCACACGGTCGATGCGGCGCTGCTCGACGCGGCGCCTGCGCTCGAGGTGATTTCGAGCATTTCGGTGGGCGTCGACAATTACGCCTTGGCGGAGCTGCACAAGCGTGGCATCGTGCTGTGCCACACGCCCGACGTGCTGACCGAAACCGTGGCCGACACGGTGTTCGCGATCCTCATGGCCACGCAGCGGCGCGTTGTCGAGCTTTCGAACCTCGTGCGCGAAGGCCGCTGGACCAAGAACATTGGCGACGAACTCTTCGGCACCGACGTGCATGGCAAGACCCTGGGCATCCTCGGTTTCGGCCGCATCGGACAGGCCGTGGCGCGGCGCGCCGCGCTCGGTTTCGGCATGCCGGTGCTCTATCACTCGCGCCGGCCGGTCGACCTGGCCGCGCAGGCACCCGAACTGCAGGGCCGCGCCACGCACACGCCGCTGGACGAACTGCTCGCGCGCTCGGACATCGTGCTGGCGATGCTGCCGCTGACCGACGCCACGCGCGGCATGATCGACGACGCCTTCTTTGCGCGCATGAAGCCCGGGGCGGCCTTCATCAACGGTGGCCGCGGTGCCACGGTGAACGAGGACGCCTTGCTGCACGCCCTGGACCACGGCACGCTGCGTGCGGCGGGCTTGGACGTTTTCGCGAAGGAGCCGCTGCCTGCCGATTCGCCCCTGCGCATCCATCCGCGCGTGACGCCCCTGCCGCACATCGGATCGGCCACGCACGAGACGCGGCATGCCATGGCGGAGCTGGCGACGACGAATCTGCTGCAGGCGCTGGCTGGGGAGAGACCGACGGCGCCGTACGACACGGGCGCGTCATGAACTCTGTGTCTTGCTCCCTCTCCCCCCGGGGAGAGGGTTGGGGTGAGGGTGGCGCCCGGCTTGTAGACACCGGCCTCGCCATCGCCGCCCGCCCTCACCCCAACCCTCTCCCCGAGGGGAGCGGGAGCCGGAGCCGCGCATGAAGACGACGGGGCGCGCCACCATCGCCGACGTCGCCGAAGCCGCAGGCGTCTCCAAAGCCACCGTCTCGCGCTTTCTCAACCACCGCGACCGGCTCCTGAGCCGCGACATCGCCGCGCGCGTGGAGGCAGCCATCGCCAAGCTGGCCTACACGCCGAGCCCAATGGCGCAAGCGCTGAGCCATGGCCGCTCGAGGCTCATCGGCCTGATCGTGGCCGACATCACCAACCCGTATTCCGTGGCGGTGCTGCGCGGAGCCGAGAAGGCCTGCCAGGACGCCGGCTACCTCGTGATGCTGTTCAACCTGGGCAATGAGAGCGAACGCGAGCGCGAGGCCATCGATGCGCTTGCGGGCTACCAGGTAGACGGCTTCATCCTCAACACGCTTGGCCGCGGCAGCAACGTGGTGGACGCGGTTACGCTGCACGGCAAGCCCGCGGTACTGGTCGACCGCCGCCATGCCGGCATGCACACCGACTTCGTTGCGCTCGACAACCACTCGGCCATGCGCGACACCTGCGGCCACCTAGTCGAGGGCGGCTTTCGCGAGCTGCTCTATGTGACCGAGCCGCAGAAGGGCGTGAGCTCGCGGCGCGAACGAACGGCCGCCTTCGGCGCCTGCGTGGCCGCGCATGAGCCGCGGGTGGCAGGCGAGGTGTTCGAAAGCGTGGAGGGCGACAGCGATGCGCTGGATGAAGCCTTGCGCGCGCTGCGGCAGCGCGCCAGGCGAGGGCGCCGCGCCGCGGTGGTTGCGGGCAATGCGGTGGTCACGCTGCGCATCGCGCAATCGATGGCGCGGCTGGGCTGGCAGTTCGGACAGGACCTCGGCTTCGTCGGTTTCGACGATCCCGAATGGGCCTCGCTGATCGGCCCGGGCCTGAGCAATGTGGCGCAGCCGACCGATGCCATTGGCCGCTCGGCCGCTACATGCCTGATCGAACGGCTGCGGGGGCTGGATGCACCGGCGCGGCAACTGCTGCTGCCGGGACAACTGGTGGTGCGGGGCTCGTCCCGGCCTGCATGACCGGTTGACTCGAGGCGCGGACGAGGCCGTCGGCCTCGACGCGCGCGGCAATCCAGCGCTGGAACCCGCGCTCGGCCTGGAGCTTGAACTCGTTCCGCGTCTGGTTGCAGATCGCGTGGGCGAGGCGCCGGTGCTTCTGCTTGCGCACGCCGCCCAGTGTCGAGTCGTTCAGATGCTCGATGGTCGCCGACTCGGGCGCACTGCGCGGCTCCGCAAAATCCATCGGCAACCCGCACCAGTGGCAGTTGTTGCCGAAGGACGAGCGCAGGGCCTGCACGCTCATGGTTGTTGCTGCTTGCCGGCGCGAGAGCCGGTCAGCCGACTTCGGCGATCAGCTCGATCTCGACGCAGGCGCCCATCGGCACTTGCGCCACGCCGAATGCGCTGCGCGCATGCGCACCCTTCTCGGGACCGAACACTTCGGCGAAGAATTCGCTCGCGCCGTTGGTCACCAGGTGCTGCTCGGTGAAGGTGCCCACGGAGTTGACCAGGCTCATGACCTTGACGATGCGTGTGACCTTGTTCAGGTCGCCCACGGCCGCATGCAGGGTGCCGAGCAGGTCGATGGCAATGGCGCGCGCAGCCTGCTTGCCTTCTTCGGTGCTGATGTTGGCGCCGAGCTGGCCGGCCCAGACCTTGCCGTCCTTCCTGGCAATGTGGCCCGAGAGAAAAACGAGGTTGCCGGTGCGCACGAAGGGCACGTAGGCCGCGGCGGGGGCGGCGACCGGGGGCAGGGTGATGCCGAGGCTGGAAAGCTTGTCGTAAACGCTCATTGGAAGTCCTTGTCTGCGGGTTGCGAAGGGATTTGCGATTGTGTCTGCGATTGTGACTGCGCCGCTTCCGCGGCCTGCGTCCGCAGCTCCTCGATCGGCCGCACGGTCACGCCCACCTTGAGCGTGTGGCGCGCGCCGCCGTGCAGCACGCCGCGCATCGGAGAGACGTCGGAATAGTCGCGGCCGATGGCGAGCGCCACGTAGTCTTCGCCGGGCTGGCGGCCATTGGTCGGGTCGAACTCGGCCCATCCGCCGGTGCCGCCCGCGCCTTCGTCCTGGCCGGGCAGGTAGACCGAAACCCAGGCGTGCGATGCATCGGCGCCCACCAGCCGCGGCTGGCCCGGAGGCGGCTGGGTGAGCAGGTAGCCGCTCACGTAGCGTGCAGGCAGGCCCATCATGCGGAAGCAGGCGATCATGATGTGCGCGAAGTCCTGGCACACGCCCTTGCGCTGCGCCAGGGCCTCCACGGCGGGCGTGTTGATCTCGGTGCTGTCCGCGTCGTAGGCAAAGTCGCGGTACATGCGCTCGGTGAGGTCCATGGCCACGTCGAAGGTCGGCCGCTCGGGCGCGAAGCTCGCGCGCGCATAGGCTGCGAAGTCGTCGTGGCGCGGCACGTAGGGCGACGGAAAAACGAACTCCGAAGCGGCGTCGAAGGTGGCGTCCTTCCGGTAGCGGAAGCGCTCGCGCACGGCCTCCCACGGCATGTCGAGCGCAATGCCCGCGGCCAGCAGGGGCGTCGCCGTCTCGACCACGCTCTCGGCCGTGACGACCAGGCTGTCGTGCGTGGATTCGAGCGCGAAGAACGCGCGCGTGTTGCCGTACACATCGGGCTGCTCGCTGCGCTGCGCGGGCTTCGGCTCGATGGCGAGCTTGTGGCTCACGAGCCGCTGCGAGCCGGTGGCCAGCGGCTTCAGGTGGGCCAGGTGCTGCGCCGTCTCGACCGGGGGCGAATACTCGTAGCGGGTTTCGTGCGTGACGTGGAGGAGCATGGGGTTTCTCTCTGGCTGCTTCGGTTGCAACCTCGCGGGAGCGCGTCGTCAGGCTCCGACCGAGCGCAGCGATTCGGAAGTGAGCGTGAAGTAGCGCGTGCCGATGGCGTCGGACACATGGTAGGCCGCCGTTTCACAACTGGCCAGGAGCTCGCGCAGGGCCGGGTAGTTTGCTTCGGCTCCGGGGGCGCAAAGGTGCTCGAGCGTCCAGGCGGCCGGATCGGGAAGTTCGTACGACAGTGCGGTGAGCTTGCCGGGGGCGCTGCCGGCCAGGCGCGCAATGCGCCCGCGCAGAGTTTGCGTGACCCACGCGAGCGAGCGTGGATTTTCAGCGTCAAGCACCAGCAGGTCGACCAGCGTGGCCACGTCGCGCCGCTGCTGGTAGCGGGCATGGAAGGTGATGGTGCTGTCGAACAGCGCGACCATGGCCTCGAAGCCGCTCACCTCGTGCACCGCGCCGTTCTCGAAGCCGGCCTCGAGTGCGCTCGCAAGAAAGCCCAGGCGCTCGATGTGGCGGCCGATCGACAGCAGGCGCCATGCGTCGTCGCGGGTCATGCGGTCGGTCTGCGCGCCGGTCATCGCGGCGAGTGCGGTGCTGGCCGACTCCAGGCCGCGCAACGCCGCACCGGTGGCAAAGCTGCCTTCGCCGGCCTGCTCGGCCGCGCGCCGCAGAAACTCGGCTTCGGCGCGCACGATCTGGTTCCAGTTGTCCTGCGAAAGCCGCTCGCGCACAGCGGCCGCGGCTTGCCGGATGCAGCGCAGGCTGAAGCCCACGCTGCCGCCGCGCTCCACGTCGCCGAGTTCGGCGATGAGCACGCGTTCGAACACCCGGCGCGACTGCGGCGCGCTGGGAACGCCGGCCGGCACCAGCGCATTGCGCAGCGCCATGCGGTGCAGCCAGTCGAGCAGCGGGCGCGACGACTGGTCTTCGCTGCCCAGCAGGTTGAGCGTGAGGCGGGCGAGCCGCACGGCGTTTTCCGCGCGCTCGGTGTAGCGGCCGAGCCAGAACATGTTCTCGGCCGCACGGCTGGTCACGGGCGCCCGATGCCGCGCCAGCGAGGCCGGCGTGGCGTGCGGCTGCAGCAGCGTGGTGCGGTCGACCTCGCCGTGTGTCTGCACCCACACGTCGGCGCTGCTGCCGCCGCGTTGCATGGAAGCGATCTGCGCGTCGCGGCCCGCAAGCCGTGCCAGCCCGCCAGGCAGCACGCGCCATGACTGTGCGCCGTCGCTCACCGCGAACACGCGCAGCAGCACCGCGCGAGGCGCGATGTGGCCGGGTCCCAGGTCGTTGGCCCAGGTGGGCATCTGCGACAGCGGAAGGTAGCTCTGGATCGTGTGGGCCTCGCCCTCGCGCACGATGCGGCCGGCCCATTCATCGAGTTGGCGCCGGCTTAGTTGGCTGCCCAGCACCGCGTCGAAGCTGGTCTGCCCGTCGGAGCCGGGATAGGTGGGCTTGATGGCGCAGTCGCCCAGCTGCGGCAGAACCGCCTCGAGCGCGGCGCGCTCGCCGCACCACCAGGTCGGCAGCGCCGGCAGCTTGAGCTTTTCGCCGATGAGGCGGCGCGCGAGGCCGGGCAGGAAGCCAAGCAGCGCGGGCGATTCGAGGAACGCCGAGCCCGGCATGTTGGCCACCAGCACGTTGCCAGCGCGAATGGCCTGCAGCAGGCCTGGCACGCCCAGCGTGGAGTCGGGGCGCAGCTCCAGCGGATCGAGGAACTGGTCGTCCAGCCGCTTGATGAGGCCATGCACCGGCCGCAGCCCCTGCAGGGTCTTGAGATAGAGCCGCTGGTCGCGCACGGTGAGATCGCTGCCCTCGACCAGCGTCACGCCAAGGTAGCGCGCCAAGTAGGCGTGCTCGAAGTAGGTCTCGTTGTAGGGGCCGGGCGTCAACAGGGCGATGTGCGGCGGTGCACCGGCCGGGCACATGCGCTGCAGGCCGTCCATCATGGCGCTGTAGGTGGCGGCCAGGCGCTGCACGTGCAGGGCCTCGAAGGCCTGCGGAAACTGGCGCGTGATGGCGAGCCGGTTCTCGAGCAGGTAGCCTAGCCCCGAGGGCGCCTGCGTGCGCTGCGAGACCACCCACCAGTTGCCGTCGGGCCCGCGGGCGAGGTCGAATGCCGCGATGTGCAGCCATGTGTCGCCCGGCGGCTTCACGCCGTGCAGGGCGCGCAGGTAGCCCGGATGGCCGCGCACCAGCGCCGCGGGCAAGAGCCCTTCGGCCAGCAACTGCTGCGGTCCGTAGACATCGGCCATGACGCGGTCGAGCACGCGCACGCGCTGCAGCACGCCGGTTTCGATCTGGCTCCAGCTTTCGGGCGAGACGATCAGCGGAAACAGGTCGAGCGACCAGGGACGCTGCGGCCCGTTGGCGTCGGCATAGACGTTGTAGGTGACGCCGTTGTCCCTTATCTGCCGTTCAAGGCTGACCGCACGCCGCGGCAGGTCATTGAATCCACCCGGACCGAGCTGGTCGAAGAATGCGTTCCACGCGGGCGTGAGAGGCGGCTTTTCGGTCGAGGGCGCAGGTTGCTGGACCGGTGCTTGCAGCTGCGCTTGGGATTGGGCCTGCGTACCTGGCACCGTCTCCGGCCGCTCTGCCGCGGCGTCATAGAGCAGGGGCGCCATCGGCGGCATCGGCGGCATGCCCGCGGCGGGGCGCGCCGGCGCCGCGGGCGTGGCCTGCCCGCGCAGCTCGTCGAAGTGGCCGGGCAAGGCGGCCGGGGCGAGCGCCGACGCCAGGGCGGCTGGATATTCCAGTGCCTGGGCGTCGAACAGGGATTCGTTCAAAGGTTCCACAGGGTGTGGATTGTCACATTGCCGTCACCTATCGGGTGACGGGCGATGTGCCAAATGTCCCTTTGCGCTCTTTTAATGCCGGTGCTCAGCGCCGCAGGTCCAGCGTGAAAGGGAATTCACGGCTGCCCGCGAGCTCGATGGTGGCCGGCGGCGTGCGCATCAGGCCGGGCGTATGGCCCATCTCGGTGAAGCGCGACATCCGCCGGCTTTCCGCTTCGTAGGCGTTGACCGGGAAGGTGTCGTAGTTGCGCCCGCCCGGATGGGCGACGAAATACTGGCAGCCGCCCAGCGAGCGTTTCATCCACGTATCGACGATGTCGAAGGTCAGCGGCGCATGGGCGCCGATGCTGGGATGCAGCGCCGAAGGCGGGTTCCACGCCTTGTAGCGTACGCCGGCGACAAACTCGCCCACGGTGCCGGTGGGCTGCAGCGGCAGCACCTTGCCGTTGACGGTGATCACGTGGCGGCTCTCGTTCAGGCCGGTGACGCGCACCTCGATGCGTTCGAGCGACGAATCGACATAGCGCACCGTGCCGCCGGCCGAGCCTTCCTCGCCCATCACGTGCCAGGGCTCGAGCGCATTGCGCAGCGAGAGCTCAACGCCCATGGCCCGCACTTGGCCCACCAGCGGAAAGCGGAACTCGAAATGCGGCGCGAACCAGTCGATGTCGAACGCGAAGCCAGCCTGCCGCATCTCGCTGATCACGTCGTCGAAGTCCATCTTGACGAAGGTCGGCAGCAGGAAGCGGTCGTGCAGCTCGGTGCCCCAGCGCGTGACTGGCGCCTTGTAGGGCTCGTCCCAGAAACGCGCCACCAGCGCGCGGATGAGCAACTGCTGCGCAATGCTCATGCGCGCGTGCGGCGGCATCTCGAAGGCGCGCAATTCGAGCAGGCCGAGGCGGCCGGTGCTGGAGTCGGGCGAGTAGAGCTTGTCAATGCAGAACTCGCTGCGGTGCGTGTTGCCCGAGACATCGATCAGGATGTTGCGCAGCGTGCGGTCGACCAGCCACGCAGGCATGTTTTGACCGTGGATATCGCGGCTCTTGGCAATTTCCTTCAGGGCGATTTCGAGCTCGTAGACCTGGTCGTTGCGCGCTTCGTCCACCCGCGGCGCCTGGCTCGTCGGGCCGATGAACATGCCCGAGAACAGATAGCTCAGCGACGGATGGTTGTGCCAGTAGAGCAGCAGGCTCGCAAGCAGCTCGGGCCGGCGCAGGAACGGGCTGTCAGCGGGCGTGGCGCCGCCCATCACGAAGTGGTTGCCGCCACCGGTGCCGGTGTGGCGTCCGTCGGTCATGAACTTCTCGGCCGAGAGGCGGGTTTCGAACGCGGCGTTGTAGAGAAACTCGGTGTGATCGACGAGTTCCTTCCAGCTGTGGGCTGGGTGGATGTTGACCTCGATCACGCCCGGGTCGGGTGTGACGGCCAGCATCTTCAGGCGAGGGTCGCGCGGCGGCGGGTAGCCTTCCATCACGATGCGCATGCCCAGCTGCCGTGCCGTCGCCTCGACGGCCGCGACGAGGTCGAGGTAGTCCTCCAGACGCGCGAGCGGCGGCATGAAGACGTACAGCACGCCCGAGGCGCTGCCCTTTTTCTCGGCCGCAGGGCCGTTGGCGCGGCGCGGATCGCGGACTTCGACGCACAGCGCGGTGCGCGTGACCCAATGGGCTGATTCGCCGCGCAAGGGCTGGCGGGTGGCCGGCGTTGCGGACCGATCGGCTGCATCGGCCGGCGCCTTGTCTTTGCCATCCCCTGCGGCCGCTTGCGCTGCTGCGCCCGCGCCCGGAGCCTGCATGCGCAGGGCCGCGGGGACCACCGGCGGCGCTCCGAATTCATAGGGCACGGTGCCAAGGTCTGCGCCCATACCGCCGCCGGCAGGCACGGCGTAGCGCGCGCGGTAGTCGGCCGAGCTGGGCAACGCTGCGCGGGGCGCCGTCGGGTCGCGCTCGACGAGGTAGGGATAGTCGCCCTTGCTGGCCCAGGGCTGCGAATCGAGCGGCAGCCGGTAGCCCATTGGCGAGTCGCCCGGAATCAGGAAGAGCCGGTCGTCGCGCAGGAACCAGGGTCCGGTTTTCCAGCCCGGGCCTTCGAGCGCCGGTGCGTCTATATCGGCGTTGGCCGGTTCGAGCGGCAGCATGTAGCCGATGACGGCGTCGAGCTTTTGCGTGAACACGCGGCGCAGGCGAACCCGCTCGAGCTCGTCATCAAGCTTCGATTCGAAGGGGTCGACGTTGACTGGCAGGCGGCGTTCGCGCCAGAGGTAGTAATAAACGTCTTCGTAGCCGGCCTGCATGTAGCGCTCGGTGATGCCGAGCTTGTGCGCCAGCACGGTGGTGAAGCGGCGTGCGTCTTCGCTCGTGTAGTGCGTGGGCACGCGTTCGTCGGCAAAGAGCTCGGGGTCGTGCCAGAGCGTCTGGCCGTCGGCGCGCCAGAAGATCGAAAGCGCCCAGCGCGGCAACTGCTCGCCCGGATACCACTTGCCCTGTCCGAAATGGAGGAAGCCGCCCTGGCCGTATTCAGCGCGCAGCCTGTGGACAAGCTCCGTGGCATAGCCGCGCTTGGTGGGGCCGAGCGCATCGGTGTTCCATTCGGGCGCGTCGCGGTCGCTGGTGGCCACGTAGGTGGGCTCGCCGCCCATCGTGAGCCGCACGTCGCCGGCGGTGAGGCGCGCATCGACCGCATCGCCAAGCGCGAGCACCTCGGCCCACTGTTCCTCGGTGTAGGGCTTGGTGACGCGCGGCGATTCGTAGATGCGCGTGACCTTCATTTCATGGCCGAATTCGACCTCGGACTCGTCGACGCCGCCTTCGATTGGCGCCGCGCTCGAAGGCGTGGGCGTGCAGGCGAGCGGAATGTGGCCTTCGCCCGCCATGAGGCCCGAGGTGGCGTCCAGGCCGACCCAGCCTGCGCCCGGCAGGAACACTTCGCACCAGGCGTGCAGGTCAGTGAAGTCGACCGTGGTGCCGCTTGGGCCGTCGAGCGCCTTCACGTCGGGCGTCAGCTGGATCAGGTAGCCCGAGACGAAGCGCGCGGCAAGCCCGCAGTGACGCAGCAGTTGCACCAGCAGCCAGCCGGAATCGCGGCAGGAGCCGCTGCCATTGGTGAGCGTTTCTTCCGGCGTCTGCACGCCGGGCTCCATGCGGATCAGGTAGTTGACGTCCTGCTGGACCTGCTGGTTGAGGCCGACCAGGAAGTCGATGGTGCGCTGTTCCTTGCGCTCGATCTTGTCGAGGTAGGCCGACAGGAGCGGCGTGGCCTCGTCGGTCACGAGATAGGGCGCGAGTTCCTCGGCCTGGGAAGCGGTGTACTTGAACGGGAAGTTCTCGGCTTGCGGCTCGAGAAAGAAGTCGAAGGGGTTGTAGACCGCCATTTCGACCACGAGGTCGACAGTGACCTTGAACTCGCGTGTCTTCTCGGGAAACACGAGCCGCGCCTGGTAGTTGGCGAACGGGTCCTGCATCCAGTTGACGAAGTGATCGGCCGGTTCGACCTGCAGCGAATACGAAATGATCTTGCTGCGGCAGTGCGGTGCGGGGCGCAAGCGCACGACCTGCGGGCCCAACTGCACCAGGCGGTCGTATTTGTAATGGGTGACGTGGTGGAGTGCGGCGTGAATGGACATGCGTTTTGTGTGCAGTACTGCGAGATTGCATCGAAAAGATGTCTCTTGTGAGACGCATACTAGCCCAGAAGCAAAGCAATTAACGCGCCATTGAGCGTGAGCCTGGGAGGGTTTGCATCATGTATTCCGGAGTTTGCCGTTGAGGCCGGCGCGCGCGTCCGGCGTCGTCGCGGCCGGGTCGTGGGCCTTTGCCGCGCTGGGCGGAACGCTGCTCGGCGCCGCATTGCAGCTGCAGCAGCCGCGGTTGTGGAGCACCGGCGCTTATGCGGCGTTGTTCCTTGCGGGTCTCGGCGGGCTGGCCGTGCTTTCGCGGCGATGGCCGATGTTTCGCGGGCTTCATGCCTCACGCCTGTTTGCCGGATTGCCGATCATGGCGGCCCTGGCCTTCGGAACTTTCGCCGGTGGCGGGCTCGCGGGCTGGCGGGCGGGCGCCTATGCGAAGGGCGCACTGGATCCGGCCCTCGAAGGACGAGACCTGCAGGTCGTAGGCGTGGTGGGGCAGATGCCGCAACGCAGCGAAGGCGGCACGCGGTTCCGGCTCGACGTCGAATCGGCGCGTTGGGCCGATGCAAGCGAGTCGTCTCCGACGCGAGTTCCATCGCGCATCGCGCTCGGCTGGTATCGCGACGACACCAGCCTCTGGGGCCGAGCTTCCGAAGGGCGGGCTGCATTCAAGACAGATGCGGCCGCCCCGCTGCACGCGGGCGAACGCTGGCGCCTCACGGTCCGCCTCAAGGCACCGCATGGCAATCTCAATCCGCATGGATTCGACAGCGAACTGTGGCTCTGGGAGCAGGGTGTGCATGCCAGCGGCTATGTGCGAACGGGTGCAGGCGATGCGGCGCCGGCGCGCTTGCAGGCCACGTGGCTGCACTCGCTCGAACGTGCGCGTGAAGCGGTGCGCGACGCGGTGTTCGAGCGTGTCGCCGACCCTCGCAAGGCGGGCGTGATTGCCGCTCTCGTCACGGGCGACCAGGGGGCCATCGAGCGCAACGACTGGGACATTTTTCGCGCCACCGGCGTGGCCCACCTGATGTCGATCTCGGGGCTGCACATCACCATGTTCGCCTGGCTTGCGGCGCACGTGGTCGGCGCGTCGTGGCGCCGCAGCGGGCGGCTGATGCTGCGCTTTCCCGCACCGCAGGCTGCGTTGCTTGGCGGCGTGCTGCTGGCCGGGATCTACGCGCTTTTCAGCGGCTGGGGCGTGCCCTCTCAGCGCACGGTCTGGATGCTGGCCACGGTGGCGCTGCTGCGGCTCACCGGCCGGCGCTGGCCCTGGCCGCATGTCTGGCTGCTGATCGCAGCAGTGGTGGTGGCCGTCGATCCCTGGGCGCTGATGCAGGCCGGCTTCTGGCTCAGTTTCGTCGCGGTCGGCGTGCTGTTCACCACCGGCTTCATGCGGCCGGCGGGCGAGAAGACGGGCCCGATGGCTCGGCTGGCGGGATTCTTTCGCGAGCAATGGGTGATCACGCTGGCGCTCACCCCATTGAGCCTGCTGCTGTTTCAGCAGGTCTCTGTGGCAGGCCTCCTGGCCAATGCCGTCGCGATTCCATGGGTCACTCTGGTGATCACGCCGCTGGCCATGCTGGGCACCGCGGTAGCGCCGCTCTGGGACATTGCCGCCTGGGCCGTACAGGCGCTGGCCGTGCTGCTGCGCTGGCTGGCGGCATTGCCCTACGCCACGCTCTCGACGGCTGCGCCACCCGTGTGGATGGCCGCTTGCGGCGTGGCCGGGGGCGTTCTGCTGGCCATGCGGCTGCCATGGTCGCTGCGCACGCTGGGCCTGCCTTTCCTGCTGCCGGTGCTGCTCTGGCAGCCGCCACGGCCTCCCGCGGGAGAGTTCGAGTTGCTGGCCGCGGACATCGGGCAGGGCAACGCCGTCCTGGTGCGCACCGCAACGCACGCGCTGCTGTACGACGCCGGGCCGCGCTACAGCCTGGAAAGCGACGCGGGCCATCGGGTGCTCGTTCCCTTGCTGCGCGCCCTCGACGAACGGCTCGACATGCTGCTCCTGAGCCACCGCGACAGCGACCACACCGGGGGCGCGGCGGCGGTGCTCGCGATGCAGCCGCAAGCTTCGCTCCTGAGCTCGATCGAGGCCGCACACCCGCTGCAATCCGTGCGCCCGGCCAGGCGCTGCGAAGCGGGCCAGCGCTGGGCTTGGGACGGTGTGGATTTCGAGATCCTGCACCCGGTTCCGGCCGACTATCTCTCGTTCACGAAGCCCAATGCCATCTCCTGCGTGCTGCGCATCGCCAACGGACGCGTCTCCGTGCTGCTGGCGGGCGACATCGAGCGCCAGCAAGAGGCGGCGCTGGTCTCGCGCACCCCGGCGCTGCGCGCGGACGTGCTGCTGGCGCCGCACCACGGCAGCAAGACTTCGTCGAGCGACGCGCTGCTCGATGCCGTGCGCCCGCGCATTGCGCTGGTCCAGGCGGGCTATCGCAATCGCTTCGGACATCCGGCGCCCGAGGTGGTCGAACGCTATGCGGCCCACGGCGTGCGGCTGGTCCAAAACGTCCCCTGCGGTGCCGCGTCGTGGCGCAGCCAGGCGCCTGCCGAAGTCGGCTGCGAACGAGAGCGCAACGCCCGCTATTGGCACCACCGTCTGCCGTGAAAGCCGCCGGCGGATCGAAGGCCGCGCCAACTTAGGGCTTTCACTGGCCTCGAACTTGCTAAGCTATGCCTCAAGGAGATTGGTCGTTCCATGCACAAATTCGATGAGATGTATGAGCAGTTGCCCTATGCGGGGGCTGCGATCAGGCAACACTACAAACGCTACGACCAATGGCTCGCCAAGCAGCCCGCCGAGGCGATGCGGGCGCGGCGCGAAGAGGCGGAAATGATTTTCCGCCGGGTCGGCATCACGTTTGCGGTGTACGGCGCCAAGGATGAAGATGGTTCCGGCACTGAGCGGCTCATTCCGTTCGACCTGTTGCCGCGCATCATTCCCGCGCACGAGTGGGAGAGCATGGAAAAAGGGCTGGTGCAGCGCGTCACCGCGCTCAACCGCTTCCTGCATGACGTCTACCATGACCAGGAAATCATCAAGGCCGGCATCATTCCCGCCGAGCAGATCCTGAACAACGCGCAGTTCCGCCCCGAGATGATGGGCGTCAACGTGCCGCACAACGTCTACTCCAACATCTCCGGCATCGACATCGTCCGGGCTCCCGATGCGCAGGGCAACGGCGAGTACTACGTACTCGAAGACAACCTGCGCGTGCCCAGCGGCGTGAGCTACATGCTGGAAAACCGCAAGATGATGATGCGGCTCTTTCCCGAGCTGTTCAACCAGAACCGCATTGCGCCTGTAGCGCACTACCCCGACCTGCTGCTCGAAACGCTGCGCGCCAGCGCCCCGCCCGCGACGGCCGAACCCACGGTGGTGGTGCTGACCCCGGGCATGTACAACAGCGCCTACTTCGAGCACGCCTTCCTCGCCCAGCAGATGGGCGTGGAGTTGGTCGAGGGGCAGGACCTGTTCGTGAAGGACAACTTCGTCTACATGCGCACCACGCGCGGGCCGAAGCGCGTGGACGTGATCTACCGCCGCGTCGATGACGATTTTCTCGATCCCGAGGTATTCCGCCCCACGTCCACGCTCGGCTGTGCGGGCCTGATGCGCGCCTACCGCGACGGCAACGTCGTCATCTGCAATGCCGTGGGTACCGGCGTGGCCGACGACAAATCGATCTACCCCTACGTGCCCAAGATGGTCGAGTTCTACCTCGGCGAGCAGCCGATCCTGAAGAACGTGCCCACCTACATGTGCCGCAACAAGGACGAGCTGCAATACACGCTCGACAACATGAAGGACCTGGTCGTCAAGGAGGTGCACGGCGCGGGCGGCTACGGCATGCTGATCGGCCCGGCCGCCACGCTGGCCGAGATCGAGGACTTCAAGAAGGCCGTGATCGCCAAGCCCGACGGCTACATCGCCCAGCCGACGCTGAGCCTTTCCACATCGCCCACCTTCGTCGATGCCGGTATTGCGCCGCGCCACATCGACCTGCGTCCCTTCGTGCTCTCGGGCAGCGAAGTGCAGATGGTGCCCGGCGGCCTCACACGCGTGGCGCTCAAGGAAGGTTCGCTGGTGGTCAATTCGTCCCAGGGCGGCGGCACCAAGGACACCTGGATCCTCGAAGCCGACCGCGGGGCCAAGCCCAAGGCCGGGCAGTCGCAAAGCCAGTCGCAAAGCCAGTCGCAATCGGCCTGAGCGCAGCACGCACGCAAGAAGCAAGCAAGGAATCAGGAGAACCAACGATGCTGTCACGCACCGCCGACCACCTCTATTGGATGTCGCGCTACACCGAGCGCGCGGAAAACACCGCGCGCATGCTCGACGTCAACTACCAGACCTCGCTTCTGCCGCAGTCGGCCGAAGTGGCCAAGTACGGCTGGCAGGGCGTGCTGTCCATCAGCGAGTTGCTGCCCTCGTACAACAAGAAGTACGAGCAGATCACGCCGCACGACGTGATGGAGTTCATGGTCAAGGACGAGAGCAATCCGTCGTCCATCGTCTCGTGCCTGAAGGCCGCGCGGGAAAACGCGCGCGCGGTTCGCGGCGCGCTCACCACCGAGGCGTGGGAAACCCAGAACACCACCTGGCTCGAAGTGAACCGCATGCTGCGGGCAGGCGATTTCGAGCGCGACCCAGCGCAGTTCTGCGAGTGGGTCAAGTTTCGCTCGCACCTTTCGCGCGGCGTCACGCTAGGCACCATGCTGCAGGACGAGGCCTTTTACTTCTCGCGCCTGGGCACCTTCCTGGAGCGCGCCGACAACACCGCTCGGCTGGTTGACGTGAAATTCCACGCCCTCAACAGCGAGTTCTTCGGCACCGCGACAGAGGAAGACCAGGAGTACGACTTCTATCACTGGAGCGCGATCCTGCGCAGCGTCTCGGCCTTCGAGGTGTACCGCAAGGTGTACCGCGACGTGATCAAGCCCGAGCGCGTGGCCGAGCTGCTCATTCTTCGCGCCGACATGCCGCGCTCGCTGCATGCGAGCCTGGTCGAGGTGGTGAACAACCTCGCCAAGGTGCAGAACGAGCAGAGCGCCGAAACCCAGCGCCGCGCCGGCAAGCTGCTGGCCGACCTGCAGTACGCGCGGGTCGACGAGATCCTGGCGACCGGGCTGCATGCCTACCTCACGCAGTTCCTCGATCGCGTGAACGAGCTCGGCGGGCGGATCAGCCAGGACTTCCTGGTTCCGGCGCAGTAGTAAAAAAGAACCGCGAGCCGGTGCGCTTCAGGTGGCGGTGGCTTGCCGCACCGCCCGCTCCCAGCGCGCCATCGATTCCTCGGCTTGCGCGCGGCCCATGGTGGGCATGAAGCGCCGTTCCACTTTCCATAGTTTCGAGAGCTGGCGCGCGTCGCTGTAGACCCCGGTCGAGAGGCCCGCCAGATAGGCGGCGCCCAGCGCGGTGGTCTCGATCACTTCGGGCCGCACCACCGGAATACCCAGCAGGTCGGCCTGGAACTGCATCAGCAGGTCGTTCACGCTCGCGCCGCCATCCACGCGCAGCTCGGCCACTGGCGTGCCGCCGGCAGCAACCGCGTCGCGGCTCATGGCCTGCAGCAGCGCGGCGCTCTGGTAGGCGATGCTTTCGAGTGCGGCGCGTGCAATGTGCGCCACGGTGGTTCCACGCGTCAGGCCGGTGATGGTGCCGCGTGCATCGGCGTTCCAGTAGGGCGCGCCCAGGCCGGTGAAGGCCGGCACCATCATCACGCCGCCCGCATCGGGCACGCTCTCGGCAAGCGACTGCACTTCGGCGCTGCCCTTGATGGCCTTGAGGCCGTCGCGCAGCCACTGCACGACGGCGCCGCCGACGAAGACGCTGCCTTCCATCGCGTACTGCGGCGTGGCGTCGGTCTGCGCTGCGCTGGTCACGAGCAGGCCGTTGTGCGAGGGCTGGAACGCGGCACCCGTGTGCATCAACAGGAAGCAGCCGGTGCCGTAGGTGTTCTTGGCCATGCCGGCCGCGAAGCAGGCCTGGCCGAAGAGGGCGCTTTGCTGGTCGCCGGCCACGCCGCCGATGGGCAGTGCGCGGCCGAGCAGCGCGGCATCGGTGTCGGCAAAGTGCGAGCTCGACGGCTGCACGGCGGGCATGAGCCCGGCGGGAATGTCGAGCGCCTTGAGCAGGTCCGCGTCCCATTCGTTGCGATGCACGTTGAAGAGCATCGTGCGAGACGCGTTGCTCACGTCGGTCACGTGCACCTTGCCGCCTGTGAGCTGCCACATGAGCCAGCTGTCCACGGTGCCGAAGGCGAGTTCGCCGCGCTCGGCTTGCGCGCGGGCCCCGGGCACGTTGTCGAGCAGCCAGCGCAGCTTGGTGCCTGAGAAGTACGCATCGATCACCAGCCCGGTTTTTTCCTGGATGGTGCCGGTCATCCCTTCGTCACGCAGCTTCGCGCACAGCGGCTCCGCACGCCGGTCCTGCCAGACGATGGCGTGGTGCACCGGCTGCCCGGTCTTGCGGTTCCACAGCACGGTGGTCTCGCGCTGGTTGGTGATGCCAATGGCGTGGATGTCGGCGGGCTGGAGCTTGGCCTTGGCGAGCACTTCGCGCGCGGTCGCGAGCTGGCTGTTCCAGATCTCCATGGGGTCGTGCTCGACCCAGCCGGGCTGCGGGTAAATCTGAGTGAGCTCCTTCTGTGCGATGGCGACGATGTGGCCTTCGCGGTCGAACACGATGCTGCGTGAGCTCGAAGTGCCCTGGTCGAGTGCTAGCAGGTAGGTCATGGGTTGGGTCCTTGGAGTCTGGTCATGCTTGTCTTGTGTTCCTGGTGCTGTAGTTTTGGCGCCGCTGTTCAGGGCGCGCACCCCGAACGCACGATGCGACGAACAGAAAACGGGTCCATTTCAACCGCGCGCAATTTCAAGCCGAACCTGCGCCGCATGCAGCAGATCGGCGAAAGGAGGCGGCGGTTCAGCGTCCGTAAACAGCCGGTCGATCTGCGAGAGTGTGCCGAGCTGAATCATTGCCGGCCGATTGAACTTGCTCGCATCGGCAGCGAGCCACACTTCTCGAGCCTGCGCGATGATGGTTTGCGCCACTTTCACTTCGCGCAAGTCGAAGTCGCGCAATGACCCGTCGGCCTCGATGCTCGACACGCCGATCAGCGCAATGTCGACCTTGAACTGGCGGATGAAATCGATCGTCGCCTCACCCACGATCGCACGATCGCGCGGCCGAACCGATCCGCCCGCCACGATTACTTCACAGGAGGTGTTGCCGCTCAGGATCGTCGCCACATTCAGGTTGTTGGTAATCACGCGCAGGCCCGTATGGCGCATCAGCGCCTTGGCAATCGCTTCGGTGGTGGTGCCGATGTTGAGGATCAGCGAGCAGTCGTTGGGCACCAGTTCGGCCACGCGCTGCGCAATGCGCGCCTTGCCTTCCGCATGCAGCGTCTCGCGCTGCTGGTAGCCGATGTTCTCGGTGGTGGAACTGGGCACGCGCACCCCGCCATGGAAGCGCGTGAGCAAACCTTGGTCGGCCAGCCGCTGCACGTCGCGCCGCACCGTTTGCAAGGTGACCCCCAGCATGTCGGCCAGTTGTTCGACGGTGACGGAGCCACGCGTGCGCACGGTATCGAGAAGGTTGATCTGGCGCGGATTGGAGTTCACAAGGGCGTCGCAAAGAACGTGAAGACTCTCTGGAGAGTACAGGCCGCGTCACTTTAAAACGAAAGAAAACGAAGATAGATAAGGGAAAACTCGGAGGAAAATCGCGTCAAAAGGAATCCAAATGAAAAGACGCGAAAATACAATGGCGCCCTTCCGTGACCGAAGTCACGAATCAATGGGCCCATCTTCTGTGAGCGATCTCTCCTCCAATTCGCCTTTGCCGACCACCGATTGCGACGTGCTGATCGTCGGCGGCGGCATCAATGGCTGCGGCATCGCGCGCGACCTGGCGGGCCGGGGCTGGCGCGTGGTGCTGTGCGAAAAGGACGACCTCGCCTCGCACACGTCTTCCTCCTCGACCAAGCTCATCCACGGTGGTCTGCGCTACCTGGAGTACTACGAGTTCTCGCTCGTGCGCAAGGCGCTGCAGGAGCGCGAGGTTCTGCTCAAGAGCGCGCCGCACATCATGTGGCCGCTGCGCTTCGTCATGCCGCATGACCCGTCGATGCGGCCAGGCTGGATGATCCGCATCGGCCTCTTCATGTACGACCATCTTGCCAAGCGCGAGGTGCTGCCGGGCTCGCGCAGCATCGACTTGCGCAGCCATCCGGCTGGCGCGCCGCTCAAGCCGCAGTTCAAGCGCGGCTTCGTCTATTCCGACGGCTGGGTCGATGATGCGCGGCTGGTGGTGCTCAACGCCATCGACGCCCGGGCGCGCGGCGCAGAAGTGCTCACGCGCACCCGCTGCGTCCATGCGCAGCGCGATGCCGACGGCTGGACCGCTACGCTCGAAGGCGCCGACGGCAGCATCCGCGTGGTGCGTGCGCGTGCCGTGGTCAACGCCGCCGGCCCCTGGGCCGAATCGTTCCTGCGCGGCGTGGCGCAATCGGCCAAGGGCGAGCCGCTGGCTACGCGGCATCTGCGGCTGGTCAAGGGCAGCCACATCGTGGTGCCGCGCCTCTTTGAGCACGACCACGCCTACATCTTCCAGAACCCCGACAAGCGGATCATCTTCGCGATTCCCTACCAGGACGAGTTCACGCTGATCGGCACCACCGACATCGAACTGAACGGCGACGATCCCGGTGCTGCGCGCATCGCCGAGGAAGAGATCGCGTATCTCTGCACCCAGGCGAGCCGCTATTTCGACAAGCCCATCGTGCCGGCCGACGTGGTCTGGACCTACTCGGGCGTGCGCCCGCTGCTCGACGATGCATCGGGCGATCCCTCCGCCGTCACGCGCGACTACATGCTCGAGTCGAACACCACGGCGGCGCCGCTGCTTTCCGTGTGGGGCGGCAAGATCACGACCTTCCGCAAGCTGGCTGAAGACGCGGCCGACGAGGTCGGCAAGATGCTCGGCCAGTCGAGCACACACCGCCCGCCATGGACCGACGGCGCATTCCTGGCGGGCGGCGACCTCTCCGCATGGATCGGCGCAGCCACACGGCCGGACGACGATTTCGAACGCTTCGTGGCGGCGCTGCAGGCCCGCCACGCATGGCTCGATGCCAAGCTCGCGCGGCGGCTGGCACGTGCCTATGGCGCCCGCGTTGCCGAGCTGCTCGGCGATGCGCAATCAATGGCCGACATGGGCCAAGCCGTGGCGTCGGGACTTTTCGAGCGCGAGCTGCGCTTCCTGCAAGAACAGGAATGGGCCATGACGGCCGACGACGTGCTCTGGCGCCGGTCGAAGCTCGGACTGCACTACACGGCCGAAGAGCGCCAGCAGGTGGCCAACTGGCTGCAGGCGCGCGCAACCAACAACCTCTACATGATCAACGGGAAGCGCTGATGCAATTGACTCTGGAGCGCGTCACCAAGAAGGTCGGCGCGCAAACCTGGCTCTACGAGCAGAGCATCGCGCCCAGGAGCGGTGCGGTCACCGTGCTGCTGGGCGCCACCCAGGCCGGCAAGACCAGCCTGATGCGCCTGATGGCGGGACTGGACACGCCCAGCACGGGCAAGGTGCTGGTCGACGGCAAGGACGTGACCGGCATGCCGGTGCGCGAGCGCAACGTGGCCATGGTGTACCAGCAGTTCATCAACTATCCGTCGCTCAAGGTGTCCGACAACATCGCCTCGCCGCTCAAGCTGCGCGGCGAGAAGAACGTCGATGCGCAAGTGAAGGCACTGGCCGACAAGCTGCACATCGGCATGTTCCTGGACCGCCTGCCGGCCGAGCTGTCGGGCGGGCAGCAGCAACGCGTGGCACTGGCGCGGGCGCTGGCCAAGAACGCACCGCTGATGCTGCTGGACGAGCCGCTGGTGAACCTCGACTACAAGCTGCGCGAAGGCCTGCGTGAAGAACTTACGCAGCTGTTCGCCACCGGCGATTCGACCGTGATCTACGCCACCACCGAGCCCGGCGAGGCGCTGCTGCTGGGCGGCTACACGGCCGTGATGGATGCGGGCGAACTGCTGCAGTACGGCCCGACCGCCGAGGTGTTCCATGCGCCGCAGTCGCTGCGCGTGGCACGCGCCTTCAGCGATCCGCCGATGAACCTCTTGCCCGGCACCGCAACCGCCGGCCGTGTCCAACTGGCGGGTGGCCCCGCGCTGGCCCTGGCCGTGCAGGAAAACGTCTCGGGCGCGGTGACGGTAGGCCTGCGCGCAAGCGCGTTGAACGTGGACGCGGGGGAGGGCGACATTGCCTTGCCCGGCAAGGTGGAGCTGGCCGAAATCTCGGGCTCCGACACCTTCGTGCACGTGGAAACCGCGGTCGGCGAACTGGTGGCACAGCTCACCGGGGTGCACCGCTTCGAATTGGGCGCGCCCCTCACGCTGTACTTCAGCGCGTCGCAAGCCTATGTGTTCGATGCCGGCGGAAAGCTGGCGCTCGCGCCGGCATGGCGCAAAGGAATCTAGCTATGGCACGCATCGATCTCGACCTGGCCCACGCTTACCGGCCCAACCCCACGCAGGACAGCGACTACGCGCTGCTGCCGCTCAAGATGAGCTTTCGTGATGGTGGCGCCTACGCCTTGCTCGGCCCCTCGGGCTGCGGCAAGACGACCATGCTCAACATCATCTCCGGCCTCCTGGTGCCGTCGCAGGGCACGGTGACCTTCGACGGCCGCGACATGACGCGCGCCACGCCGCAGGAACGCAACATCGCGCAGGTGTTCCAGTTCCCGGTGATCTACGACACCATGACGGTGACCGAGAACCTCGCATTCCCGCTGCGCAACCGCAAGGTGCCCGAAGACCAGATCAAGAAGCGCGTAGGCGAGATCGCCGAGATGCTCGACATGAGCGGCCAGCTCAACCAGCGCGCGGCGGGCCTTGCGGCCGATGCCAAGCAGAAGATCTCGCTCGGCCGCGGGCTGGTGCGCAGCGACGTGTCGGCCGTGCTGTTCGACGAGCCGCTGACGGTGATCGATCCGCATCTCAAGTGGCAGCTGCGCCGCAAGCTCAAGCAGATCCATCGCGAGCTCAAGCTCACGCTGATCTATGTGACGCACGACCAGGTCGAGGCGCTCACTTTCGCCGAAGAAGTGGTGGTGATGACGCGCGGCAAGGCCGTGCAGGTGGGCAGCGCGGAGGCATTGTTCGAGCGCCCTGCGCACACCTTCGTCGGCCACTTCATCGGCTCGCCGGGCATGAACTTTCTTTCGGCGAAGAACGCGAACGGCGCGCTTGAAGTGGCGGGCACGCCGCTCGTGCCCACGCGCGAGCTGCCGCAAGGTGCGCTCAAGATCGGCATCCGGCCTGAATACTTGCGCCTCTCCAATGCGGGTGCCGCGGGCGCCGTGCCGGCGGTGGTCAAGCAGGTGCAGGACGTCGGCACGCACGCCATGCTGAGCGCCCAGATCGATGGCGTCGTGGTCAAGGTGCGGCTGCATTCGGACGACCAGCCACCCGCGGTGGGCGACACCGTCTGGCTGCGGGTGCTCGATACGCATACGTGCTACTACAAGGACGAGGAGCTGGTCGCATGAGCACAGCGTCGGGCCGCCCCAAGCAAGCTCGCACCGCGGTGCGTAGCACGGAGGTACTTAAATGAACGCTACCAACAAACCTATCAATCAGAAGGCCTGGTGGCTCGTGTTGCCAGTGCTGATCTGCGTGGCCTTCTCGGCCATCGTGCCGCTGATGACGGTGGTCAACTACTCGGTGCAGGACATCATCTCGCCCGACCGGCGCGTGTTCGTCGGCACCGAATGGTTCGCCTCCGTAATGCGCGACGACGAGCTGCACCAGGCCTTGTGGCGCCAGCTCGGTTTCTCGCTCTCGGTGCTGCTGGTCGAGATTCCGCTCGGCATCTGCCTGGCGCTGTCGATGCCGGCCAAGGGCTGGAAATCTTCGGCGGTGCTGGTGGTGGTGGCGCTTTCGCTGCTCATTCCATGGAATGTGGTCGGCACCATCTGGCAGATCTACGGCCGCGCAGACATCGGCCTCCTGGGCCACGCGCTGCAAAAACTGGGCGTCGACTACAACTACACGGGCAGCGCGGCCGACGCCTGGCTCACCGTGCTGGTGATGGACGTGTGGCACTGGACGCCGCTGGTGGCGCTCCTGTGCTTTGCGGGCCTGCGCTCGATACCTGACGCCTACTACCAGGCGGCTCGCATCGACGGCGCCAGCAAGTTCGCGGTGTTCCGCTACATCCAGCTGCCCAAGATGCGCGGCGTGCTGATGATCGCGGTGCTGCTGCGCTTCATGGACAGCTTCATGATCTACACCGAACCCTTCGTGCTGACGGGCGGCGGTCCGGGCAATGCCACCACCTTCCTGAGCCAGTACCTCACGCAGAAGGCCGTGGGCCAGTTCGACCTGGGGCCGGCGGCGGCGTTCTCGCTGATCTACTTCCTGATCATTCTCTTGTTCTGCTTCGTGCTCTACAACTGGATGCAGCGAGTGGGCACGCAAGAAGTGGAGAAAGAACAATGAACGAAACGCGATTTCGCAAGCGCAGCATCTTCCTGGTGCTGTACATCCTGTTCGCGCTGCTGCCCATCTACTGGATGGTCAACATGAGCTTCAAGACGAACGAGGAGATCGTCTCGAGCTTCTCGTTCTTCCCGCACGAGCTCACCTGGGCCAACTACGCGCGCATCTTCACGGACGAGTCGTGGTACTCGGGGTACATCAACAGCCTGATCTACGTGGCGATCAACACGGTGATCTCGCTCACCGTGGCGCTGCCGGCGGCCTATGCGTTCTCGCGCTATTCGTTCCTGGGCGACAAGCATGTGTTCTTCTGGCTCCTGACCAACCGCATGACGCCGCCCGCGGTGTTTTTGCTGCCGTTCTTCCAGTTGTACAGCACCGTGGGCCTGATGGACACGCACCTGGGGGTGGCGCTGGCGCACCTCTTGTTCAACGTGCCGCTGGCGGTGTGGATTCTGGAAGGCTTCATGAGCGGTATTCCGCGCGAGATCGATGAGACGGCGTACATCGACGGCTACAGCTTCCCGAAGTTCTTCGTTCGGATCTTCCTGCCGCTCATCAAGGCCGGCGTGGGCGTGGCGGCGTTCTTCTGCTTCATGTTCAGCTGGGTCGAGCTGCTGCTGGCCCGCACGCTGACCAGCGTGAACGCCAAGCCGATCGTCGCGACCATGACGCGCACGGTGAGCGCGTCTGGCATGGACTGGGCCACGCTTGCCGCGGCGGGCGTTCTCACCATCGTGCCGGGCGCGATCGTGATCTGGTTCGTGCGGCACTACATCGCGAAGGGATTCGCGATGGGGCGGGTTTAGGTATTGGCTCCCTCTCCCAGAGGGAGAGGGAAAGAAAAGGAGCTGAGAAATGTTCGATTGGATGGTCTGGACCACACCGGTGGCAGTGTTCTTCACCTGCATCGTGCTGATGCTGGTCGGCATGACGGTGTGGGAACTCAAGTCGCCCACAACGATGCGGCGCGGTTGGCTGCCCATTGCCACCACGCGCGGCGACCGGCTTTTCATCGGCCTGCTGTCTGCGGCCTACCTCAACCTGGTTTTCATCGGCCTGGCGGGCAAGTTCCAGGAATGGCTGGGCCTCGCGGCCGAGCCTTCGATCTGGATCAGCTTCGTGCTGTCGATGGTTCTCCTGGCGCTGGTGATGCGCAAGGGCTAGCGGCAAAGATTCGTTTTCAGACGCGACCGGCTCTCCGCCTCCCCGGAGCCGCGATCGAAAAAACCGGGGAAGCTTTCAACCGAGGAGACATATTCATGAAGATGCGCTACACGGCATTGGCACTGGCTGCGGCGATGTTCGCCGCGCAAAGCGCTTCGGCAGGCGAAGCCGAAGCCAAGAAGTGGATCGACAGCGAATTCCAGCCGTCGACCCTGAGCAAGGACCAGCAGACCGCAGAGATGAAATGGTTCATCGACGCGGCCAAGAAGCTTCAGGCAAAGGGCGTGAAGGAGATCTCGGTGGTGTCCGAAACCATCACCACGCATGAATACGAATCGAAGACCTTGGCCAAGGCTTTCGAGGAGATCACCGGCATCAAGGTGAAGCACGACCTGATCCAGGAAGGCGACGTGGTCGAGAAGCTGCAGACCTCGATGCAGTCGGGCAAGTCGATCTACGACGGCTGGATCTCCGACTCCGACCTGATCGGTACGCACTACCGCTACGGCAAGATCATGAACCTGACCGACTACATGGCCGGGACGGGCAAGGAATGGACCAATCCGGGTCTGGACATCAAGGACTTCATCGGCACCAGCTTCACGACGGCGCCGGACAAGAAGCTCTACCAGTTGCCCGACCAGCAGTTTGCCAACCTCTACTGGTTTCGCGCCGACCTGTTCGACCGCAAGGACCTGAAGGACAAGTTCAAGGCCAAGTACGGCTACGACCTGGGTGTGCCGCTCAACTGGAGCGCCTACGAGGACATCGCCGAGTTCTTCAGCGTCGACGTGAAGACCATCGACGGCAAGCCGATCTACGGCCACATGGACTACGGCAAGAAGGACCCGTCGCTCGGCTGGCGCTTCACCGACGCCTGGCTCTCGATGGCAGGCACCGCGGACGTCGGAATTCCGAACGGCATGCCGGTGGACGAATGGGGCATCCGCGTGGGCGACGACAAGTGCACGCCGGTGGGTGCGGCCGTGTCGCGCGGCGGCGCCACCAACTCGCCGGCCGCCGTGTATGCGCTCACCAAGTACATCGACTGGATGAAGAAGTACGCGCCCAAGGAAGCCACGGGCATGACCTTCGGCGAAGCCGGCCCGGTGCCGGCGCAGGGCCAGATCGCCCAGCAGATCTTCTGGTACACGGCCTTCACGGCCGACATGACCAAGAAGGGCCTGCCCGTGGTGAACGAGGACGGCACGCCCAAGTGGCGCATGGCGCCCGGCCCGAACGGCCCGTACTGGAAGCAGGGCATGCAGAACGGCTACCAGGACGTGGGCTCGTGGACCTTCTTCAGTGCCCACGACGCCAACAAGACCGCCGCAGCCTGGCTCTACGCCCAGTTCGTCACGGCCAAGAGCGTGTCGCTGAAGAAGACCATCGTCGGTCTCACGCCTATCCGCGAGTCGGATATCCAGAGCAAGGCCATGACCGACATGGCGCCCAAGCTTGGCGGCCTGGTCGAGTTCTACCGCAGCCCGGCCCGCGTGGCATGGACGCCCACCGGCACCAACGTGCCCGACTATCCGAAGCTCGCGCAGCTCTGGTGGAAGAACGTGGCCGAGGCCGTGACGGGCGAGAAGACCCCGCAGAAGGCGATGGACAACCTGGCCGACGAGATGGACAACGTGATGGCCCGCCTCGAGCGCGCCGGCATGGCCCATTGCGCGCCCAAGCTCAACCCGAAGGGCGATCCAAACAAGTGGCTGAGCGACCAGCACGCCCCGTGGAAGAAGCTCGCCAATGAAAAGCCCAAGGGCGAGACCATCGACTACAACAAGCTGCTGACCGCCTGGAAGGAAGGCAAGGTGCGCTGACCGCCTGCATTTTTTCAGAGTAGCCGATCAGGGCCGCGCCGAAGGGTGCGGCCCTTTTTTCGTCCATCCGTGGGATCGGCGCGACGGCATGACGAATGGCAGATGCGTGGGCCTCATGGTTTGCCTTACATTCGACGGCCCCCGCTCCGCCCCAGCAAGTGACCTCAAGCATTTCCAGCCCCGCCGTGCGCACCAAACGTGTCTTGGTGATTCACTATTCGCAGACCGGCCAGCTCGGCAGCGTCGCCGAGCAGATCGTTGCGCCGCTCAGGGCCGATCCGCAGGTGTCGGTGCACGTCGAGACGCTGCGGCCGGAAGCGGATTTTCCGTTTCCCTGGCCGTTCCTCACCTTCTTCGATGCGTTTCCCGAGTCGGCTCACCTGAAGCCGCCGCCGCTGGCGCCGCTTTCGCTCGCCGGCGACGAGGACTTCGATCTGGTCATCCTGCCATACCAAGTCTGGTTCCTTGCGCCGTCGCAGCCGATCGTCGCTTTTCTGAAGCACCCGGTGGCGAGTCGGTTGCTCAAGGGCAAGCCGGTCGTCACTGTCGTCGCGTGCCGCAACATGTGGCTGCTGGCGCACGAGAAGCTCCGGGGCCTGCTCGATGCGGTGGGTGCGCGCCTGATCGACAACGTGGTGCTGACCGACCCCGGCCCGACGCTGGCCACTTTCTTCACCACGCCGGCCTGGCTCATCTGGGGCCGCAAGCGCGGCTTCTGGGGCATGCCCGACGCCGGCCTCAATGCTGAACAGATTCGAGGCGCCGGCCGCTTCGGGCGCGCCCTGCGCGAGGCGCTGCACAACGACCTCGAGCGCGGATCCCGTCCGCTGCTCGCGGGACTGGGCGCGGTAAGAGCCGATGCACGGCTCTTGATCAGCGAAAAAGCCGGCACCCGGAGTTTTTTCCTCTGGGGCAAGCTGATCATGGCCGCGGGGCGGCCCGGCGCCTGGCAACGCAAGCCGCTGCTGCTGCTCTACGTGCTCTTTCTCCTTGTGCTGATTGTCACGGTCGTGCCCGTGAGCTTGACGCTGCAGGCACTGCTGAGGCCTTTGTTCAAGGGGTGGCTGACTAAAATGACGGCTCACTTCGAGCGCCCCTCGGGCTCGGCCATGGACCGTTCTCCCCTCTATGACGACTGATGTCTTCCTGACCCGCACCGCCGCGTTTCTGCCCTTTTCCCCGGTCAGCAATGAAGACATCGAAGACGTCCTGGGCCGTATCGGCGGCAAGGCGTCGCGCGCACGGCGGCTGATTCTTCGCAGCAACGGCATCCAGTCGCGCCACTACGCCATCGACCGGGCCACCGGCCAGCTCGCCATGAGCAATGCGCAGCTCACCGCCTCGGCCATCCGGGCGCTGGGCGACGACATCGGTCCCGTGGACTGCCTGGCCACCGGCACGTCGCTGCCCGACCAGCTCATGCCCAACCACGCGGTGATGGTGCACGGCGAGCTCGGCTGGCCGCGGCTCGAGGTGGTGGCTTGCGCAGGCATCTGCCTCGCGGGCACCACGGCGCTCAAGCATGCGTGGCTCTCGGTGCGCGCGGGCGATGCGCGCCGCGCAGTCGCTACCGGCTCCGAACTGGCCTCCGCAGTGATGCGCGGCTCCAGGTTCGAGGCTGAACTCGAGCACAAGCTCCAGGCGCTCGAAGAGCGGCCCGAGATCGCTTTTGAAAAGGACTTCCTGCGCTGGATGCTCTCCGACGGCGCCGGTGCCGTGCTGCTGGAGCGCGAGCCGCGCGGCCCGCTCTCGCTGCGTGTGGAATGGATCGACCTGTCGTCCGCCGCGCACGAACTGCCGGTGTGCATGTACGCCGGTGCCGACAAGAACGCCGAAGGCGGGCTGGATGGCTGGGGCCGCACCGCGCCGGAAGACTGGCAGCGCGAGTCCACCTTTGCCGTCAAGCAGGACGTGCGCCTGCTCAACGAAAACATCGTGCGCGCAACGCTGGGCGAGCCGCTCGCGGCCATCGTTGAAAAGCGGGGCCTGAGGGCTTCCGACGTCGACTGGTTCCTGCCGCACCTGTCCTCCAGCTATTTCTTCGAGCCTGTGAGCCGCTGCCTCGAGGCGATGGGCTTTGCAATTCCGCGCGAGCGCTGGTTCAGCAACCTTGCGAGCAAGGGCAACACCGGATCGGCGTCGCCCTACATCATGCTCGACGAGCTGTTCCGTTCGGGTCGCATCAAGCCCGGCCACAAGCTGCTGATGTTCGTGCCCGAAAGCGGCCGCTTTTCCAGCGGCTTCATTTACCTGGAAGCGGTCTGATGAACCTTGATGATGTTCCGCAAGAAGGCAATGCCACCCTCGACGGCCACGCCAAGCTCATGTACGCGCGCGACGCGCAGGGCCGAGTCGTGACCACGCGTTCGCGCGGCTGGGAGGCGGAGGAAATCGTCACCAGCCATGCCGTCGACGTGCTCGTCGAGCAGGCGCAGGCGGCCAGGGAGCGCGTGGCCAAGGGGCTGGCATCGCCGCTCGAATACTGGATGTACGAGCGCCGCATGGACGTGGCGCTGCTCTCGCAAACCAGCGGCTTCTGGCAATGGCGCGTGCGGCGCCACCTGCAGCCAAAGCACTTCGCCGGGCTGCCGGCAAAGCACCTGGCGCGCTACTCGGAGGCGCTCGGCCTGCCCGTTTCCACCTTGCAAGGCTTGCCGTCGTGAAATTTGAACACCAACAAGCGGCGCACTGCGAAAGCGGCGTCATCTCGAACCTGATGCGCCACCACGGCGTGCCCATGACGGAGAGCATGGCGCTCGGGCTGTCGTCGGCGCTGTCGTTCGCCTACCTGCCGTTCATCAAGCTCTCGGGCCTGCCGCTCATTTCGTACCGCATGCCGCCCAAGGCCATCATCAAGGGGCTGCTGGCGCCCATGGCCGCGCGGTTTCGCTTCGAGACTTTTCGCAGCCCCGAGGCCGGTGCCCAGCGCCTCGACGCCTTGCTGGCCAGCGGGCAGATCGTAGGGCTCCAGACTTCGGTCTATTGGCTGCCGTACTTTCCGCCCAACATGCGCTTTCATTTCAACGCGCACAACCTGCTGGTGTACGGCAAGGACGGCGACGACTACCTGATCAGCGACCCGGTGTTCGAAGAACCGGTGCGCTGCGCCAGCGCCGACCTCTCTCGCGCGCGCTTCGCCAAGGGCGTGCTCGCGCCCAAGGGCCTCATGTACTACCCGCAGTCCATCGAGCAGAAGACGGTCGATGCCGCGTCCGTGACAAAGGCGATCCGGAAGACCGTGCGAAACATGCTCGCACCCGTTCCCATCGTCGGCGTGCGAGGGATGCGCACGCTGGCCAAGCGCATGCAGAAGCTCGCGCCGGCCGATCCGCGCAGCGTGGATTTCATCGGCCACGTGGTGCGCATGCAGGAAGAAATCGGTACTGGCGGAGCGGGCTTCCGTTTCATCTATGCCGGTTTTTTGCAAGAAGCGGCGCAGTTGCTCGACAAGCCACAGCTGCAGCAAATGTCCGAGCGGCTCATCGCCATCGGCGACGGCTGGCGCGCCTTCGCGCTCAAGGCGGCGCGCATGGTGAAGGGGCGCGAGCCGGTCGATCCGACGGCGCTGGCCGGGCGTCTGCGTGAACAGGCGCAGCAGGAGGAAGCCTTCTTTCGCGACCTGAAGGCTGCTGTTGCCTGAGATGACGCCTTGTACCTCTGTTCGTCTCGTTGATTTCGGTGCGCGCTGTTCAGGGCGCGCTCCCGCCGACGGGGTACCTTTCTCCGCGAATGTCCCCCGGCCTGCGGCCTCCTCCTTTATTTCGCTGCGCAAGGCACCCCATCGACGGGATCGTTGGGCAGAGCGGTCGTTGATCGAGCGGAACAACCGCAGCGCTCGGCGGGCGCAGGGCGCCGGGTGCTCCCCGCAGCGAAATAAAGGAGGAGGCGAAGCCGGGGGACATTCGCGGAGGGGAGTACCCGGTGGCCTGTGCACGCGCCCTGAACGACAACGCACTGAACCAGCGACACGTCGATGCTCGAACTGAAGGACCTCGGCTACCGCTATCCGCACACCGAGAGGCCCGCGCTGGCGGAGGTTTCGCTCGCGGTACCCAGAGGTTGTGTGATGGGTTTGCTCGGGCCGAACGGCGCGGGCAAGACCACGCTGATCTCGCATCTCTCGGGTGCGCTGGCCGTGCAATCTGGCGAGATCCTCATCGACGGCCAACCGCTCCAGCACGTGCGCGCCAAAGCGCCCACGCGCATAGCTGTCGCTCCGCAGGAGCAGGCCTTCTACCCCATGCTCACCGTGGCCGAGAACCTCGCCTGCTTTGCCGCGGCGGGCGGACTTTCCGGCGAGCGCAAGAAGGCGCGGATCGAAGCCTGCACGAGCTTCTCGCAGCTCGAGCAGTTTGCGAACGTGCGCGCCGAGCGCCTCTCCGGCGGGCTGAAGCGCAGGCTCAACCTCGCGATTGCGCTGTTGCCCGAACCCGAGCTGATGCTGTTCGACGAGCCCACGGTGGGCGTCGATCCGCAATCGCGCGCCTTCATTCTGGACGCCATCAAGAGCCTCGCGCAGCAGGGCGCGGCCGTGATCTACGCCTCGCACTACATGGAGGAGATCGAAGCCATCGCCGACCGCGTTGCCATCCTCGACCATGGACGCGTGCTGCGTCAAGGTTCGCTCGACGAACTGCTGTCGCGGAGCGCCATGCTGCTCACGCTGGCGGCCGATGGGCTTGACGAACAGAAGCTCTCCCGCTTCGGTACGGTGGAGCCGGGTGGCGTTCATTGGCGCGTTCACCTCCATGAAGGCATCGGCCCCGGCCTCGTGCTGCAGGCCCTCGAAGCCGAAGGCATGGCCGTGCGCCATGCCGAGTTCGGCCGCCACGACCTGGAGCAGCTCTTCATGGCGCTCACCCACCGCTCCCTGCGCGACTGACACCATGCTGCTCGCGCTCATCAAGAAAGAACTGCTCGCACTCGCGCGCGACATGCACGGCCTCGCGGCGCTGTTCCTCATGCCGATGATCTTCATCGTGCTGATGTCGCTCACGCTGAAGGACATCTATCGCCCGCCGCTGGCGGAGCTGAGCTATGCCATCGACGTGCGCGACAACGGGACGCCTGCGCAATGGTTGTTGCAGGTCTGGCGGCGCAGCCATGGGGCACCCAAGCCGCTCGATGCGAACTGGGAGGCCCAGTTGCGCAGCGGCGCGCTCAAGTACGTGATCGTGCTGGAGCCGGGCCTGTCGGCGGAGCTCGAATCGGCCGCGCTCTCGACCAAGGCCCAGATCCGCCTGCTGGCTGAGCCGGGCATCGATGCCAACCTGTTCAATGCCTTGCGCGCCGAACTCGTCGGCGCCTCCGGCGAACTGAAGGCGCGCCTCGCGCTCGCCGTGCCCGGCACGTCCGGCCCGCCCCCGGGTGCTTCGATCCAGGCGCTGGTGAATGCGGAGCGCTATTCCACCGCCGGGTCAAGACCCACCTCGGTGCAGCAGAACGTGCCGGCGTGGTTGGTGTTCGGCATGTTCTTCGTCGTGGCCTCGCTCTCGAGCCTGTTCGTGCAGGAGCGCAGCTCGGGCGCGCTGGGCAGGCTGCGCAGCCTGGGCGTTTCGCGCCTCATGCTGCTGGTGTCCAAGGCGCTGCCTTATCTTGGCGTCAACGCACTGCAGGCCGTGCTGATGCTGGCCGCCGGCATCTGGCTGATGCCGCTGATCGGCGGCGACGCGCTGTCGCTCTCGGGCATCCACTGGGGGGCGCTGCTGCTGGCGCTCGCCGCGGTGAGCCTGGCCGCGGTGAGCTTGTCGCTGGCCCTCGCATGCCTGGTGCGCAGCCATGCGCAGGCGGCGACCGTTGGTCCGATGGTCAACGTGCTGATGGCGGCGGCGGGCGGCATCATGGTGCCCAAGTTCGTCATGCCGGGCTTCATGCAGCGGCTGGTCGAAGTTTCTCCAATGAACTGGGGGTTGGAGGCGCTGCTCACCGTGTTGCTGCGAGGCGGCGGCGTGGCCGACACCTTGCCCCAGGTCGGCCGGCTCGTGATGTTCGCGGCCGCCATGTTCGTACTTGCCGTCTTTCTGTTTCGCAGACCCGCCCCGTGACCGATTCCCCATCCGCTGAATTCATTGCCGGCCTGAAGGCCATGGTGCTCGAAGCCGTCGAAAAGGAGGCGCCCCCCGGCGGCCTGGGCGACGACGAACCGCTGTTCGGCCCCGAGGCCCGGCTCGACCTCGACTCCCTCGATGCGCTTCAAGTCTCGATGGCGATCCAGCAGCGCTTCGGCCTGCGCATGCCCGACAGCAAGGAAACGCGCCGGGCCCTCACGTCCATCGCCCATCTGGCCGACCACCTGGTGCAAGCGGGCAAGGCATGAGCGTTGCGGGCGTCTACCTGGCAGGCACGGGCCTGGCCTGTGCGCTTGGCAACGATCTTGCGTCGTCCGTGGCGGCACTTTCTCGTGGTGGTGTGCAGCCCATGCCGCTGGCCGTTTCAGAAGGTGTCCAGTGGCCCGTGTTCATGCTGCCGCCGCACGCGGGTAGCTGGACCGAGCGTCTGGAGCACACCGTGCGCAGTGTGGCAGCGCAAGCAGGCGAGAGCAGGGGCGGACGCTCCGGCCCGCTCTTCATTGCGTCGTCCTCGCTGGACATCGGCCACATGGAGCAGGAGGCGCAGGACCTTCGCCTGGGCGGCGACCTGCAGGACTTTGCCGGCCTGGTGGCCCGCGCGCTTGACTGGCAGGGACCGGTGTTCACTGTTTCCACCGCCTGCACCTCGGCGCTCAATGCCGTGCTGGCGGCCTGCGACCACATTCGAAGCGGGGCGGCCGACGAGGCGCTGGTCATCGGCGCTGAACTCGGCAACCGCTTCACCGTGGCCGGTTTCGGTGCCATGCAACTGCTCTCGCCCGATGGCGCGCGGCCCTTTGGCGCCGGCCGCAACGGGCTGGTGCTCGGCGAAGCCGTGGCCGCACTGCGCCTAGGCGCGCGTGCGGCGCGCTGGCGCATCGCAGGCGGGTCCAACGTGGTCGACGGGCGCAACCCTTCAGGCACCGAAGCCAGCGCGGTGATCGCCATGTGCCGCGAGGCGCTGGCGCAGAGCGGGCTGAACCCGTGCGACATCGACCTGGTCAAGGTGCAGGCCGCGGGCAGTCCGGTCAACGATGCAATCGAGGCCGAGGCGTTGAAGCAGGTCTTCTCCGATTCGCTTCCGCCGTTGGTGTCGCTCAAGTCGCTGCTCGGTCATACGCTGGGCGCCTCGGGTGCGGCCGAGCTGGCTTTGCTCGTTGCCTGCATCGAAGCCGGGGCGTGGCCTTCGGCCGGCTATGAAATCGACGGCGAGCTCGGCATCACGTTGAACACGCAGGCGCCGGCCAGGCTGCGCCACATGCTGCTCAACGTCGTCGGCTTCGGCGGCGGACATGCCTCGTTGGTACTGGAGGATTGCAGCGCATGAGCGAGTGGCGCACCGCCGCGCATTTCAGCGCCGATCCGCTGCCGGCAGACTGGCGCGACCAATTGGCGCACCGGCTCGGCCGCCGGCCGCGGCGCGTCGGCCTCTGGACCGAGCTTGCGATGTACGGCGCGCGCTGCTGCCTCGATGCGGCGGGAGAGGGGGCGCTGCCCACGGGCGCCCGGGTCCGCGTGTCGAGCATGCGCGGCGCCTGGGGCGCGACGCGTGCGGGCCTGGCGCAGCTCGATGCGGGTGCGCTGATGCCCTTCACCTTCATGCAGGGCCAGCCCGCGCTGATGCTGGCGGAGGTGGGCCGCTGCCTCGAATGGCAGGGCGACGCGAGCTTTATGCTGTGCCGCGACCCAGCGCAGTTGCTGCGGCTTTCGCGCTTGGGCGCCGGCAGCGCAGGCCTGCTGCTCGGCGTGGTGGAGGAAGAGCGCAACGGCGAAAGGCCGCGCTCCGAATGGTGGCGGCTTGTGCCGGCCTGAAGCCTCCGCGCTCCCGCTTCCGGCGCCAGTGCGGTCAGGACATTGCAGCGATCGACCGGGCCAGGTTGCCGCGGGCGCGTGCCTCGAGCAGCGCATGCATCCGGGGCGTCGTGTAGATCGCCTCGCGCGCCAGGAAGCGCTGCAGGATGGCGCGGCGGCGCGGCAAGCGCACCTCCTCGGGAACGAAGGCGTATTCGGCATACACCTGCCGTTCGTACTCGTCGAAACGCTGCTGCTCCGCGCCCAGGATCGACAGGTCGATGTCGATCAGCAGCTCGGCGTCCCGGCCTTGCGGCACCGCGTCGTGCCGCGTGGCCATTACCAGGGCGTGCACACGTCCGGCCGCTTCCGCCGGTGCACCGGCCGCGATCATCGCGCTGCGCGCCCACTCCGCACTGCGCGCCTCGTTATCGTATGCATGCACGTCGTAGACGGCGTCGTGGAACCAGAGCGCGACCGCCACCTCGCCCGGGCGTTCGGCCAGCGCCTGCTCGCGCTCGAACCACGCCAGGCATTCGCCCAGGTGCTGCAGCGTGTGATAGTGGCGCTGCGGCTCGCTGTAGCGGCGCTGGAGCTCGGCGCAAAGGGCGTCGTCGGCGGGCGCCACGCCCAGCGCCCGCCACGCGGCATTCCAGTTGGCCAGCAGTGCCTCGGGTGTCACGGGACTATTGCTCCATTGCGGCCTTGACCTCCTGGCCGAGGTCGAGCACCGACATCGCGTAGTAGCTGCTCCAGTTGTAGCGCGTGATCACGTAGAAGTTCCGCGTGCCCGCCACATAGGTCGGCGGCGCATCGGCGCCGTTCTGCAGTTCGATGAGCGCGAGCAGGCCCTTGTGCCGGATGCCTTCGCCCTCGGGCACGGCGCCGGCCGCCACGAAACTGTCGGTGCTGAAGCTCGGCAGGATGTCGGGCGCCAGCAGCAGCGCCTTCTTGAGGCGCGCCTCCTCGAAGTGCACGGGATAGACCGCGGGCATGCCGGGCGTCCAGCCGAAGGCCTTGAAGTAATTGGCCACCGAGCCGATCACGTCGGCGGGGTTGTCCACGAGGTCGATGCGGCTGTCGCCGTCGAAATCGACCGCGTACTTGGCGATGCTGCTCGGCATGAACTGCGGCATGCCCATGGCGCCCGCGTAGCTGCCCAGGGGTCGCAGCGGGTTCTCGGAAGTGCGGCTTTCGGTGCTCAGAAAACTCTCGAGCTCGCCGCGGAAAAAGGTTTCACGCTCCGCCGCGCGCGGATGGGCTTGCGGAAAGTCGAACGCCAGCGTGGCCAGCGCGTCGATCACGCGGAAGTTGCCCATGTTGCGGCCATAGATGGTTTCGACACCGACGATGCCCACGATGATTTCCGGCGGCACGCCGTACACCTCCTCGGCCCGTGCGAGCGTCTCCGCATTTGCGCGCCAGAAGCGCACACCGGCGGCAATGCGCGTCGCGTCGATGAAGCGGCTGCGGTAGGCCTGCCAGTTCTTGACCGAGCCGGGAGGGCCCGGCAGCATCAGGCGAGGCACGTTAGGCAGGAAGCGGGCGCTGCCGATGGTTGCGCGCACCCAGTCGCGGTCGAGTCCGCGGCGCTCGGCCACGTCGTCGGCAAAGCGCATGGCGTCCTCGCGGCCGGCGTACGACGTGCTGCCGGCCACGGTTTTAACCGCGCGGGCGTTTCCGGTCTTCTGGGCTTGTGCTCCCGTGGAGGCAGCGCAGCAGGCGGCAAGCAGGATGACGGCGGCGGCGCGCGGCGGCGCAGGTAGAAAAAATCGCATGGGCGCGATTGTGCCGTCCGCTCGCGGGCCGGCCTTCGCGGGACACATGCGGTTTCAGCGCCGGGGCGCCGGTTCGGGCCATGCGAGCCGGCGGAACTCGGTGCGCAGGGCCGCCAGGGATTCAGGCGAGGCCTTGGCGTAGCGCTGGGCTTCCAGCTTCAGCAGCCAGTCGCGCACGGACAGCGCTGAAGGGCCGAAGCGCGCTTCGGCTTGCGCGGCCATCTGGCGCGGCGGCGCCGTCTCGGGCACCTCCAGGCCGGCCTTGGCGAGCCGCGCGCGTGCCTGGGCCAGCAGGCGCAGCCAAGGGTCGTGCTGGCTGCGCTCCCACAGGGCCCATCCCGCGCCGGCCAAGCTCGCACCGACCAGCAGGTAGAGCAGCACGTAGGCCAGGTCTTCGAGACTCGGCGCCCCGAAGCCGATGCTCTTGAGCAGATTGAGCTGGCGGCTCTGGGTGTAGTTGAGCACCCACTGGTTCCAGCTGTTGTTCACGGCCTCCCACGCGGCACGCACGTTCTGCGCAAGCGTCGGGCTCAATGTGCCGATTGCACCGGCAAACAGGCCGGGCTGCGGCACCAGCCGCTGGAACTGGCCGATCCGGCCCGGAGACACCGCGCCGGTCGGGTCGACGCGCGTCCAGCCGACGCCTTCCTGCCAGACCTCGGCCCAGGCATGCGCGTCGCTCTGGCGCAGCACCCAGTAGTTGTCGACGCCATTGAGTTCGCCGCCCTGGTAGCCGGTGACGATGCGCGCCGGAATGCCGAGGCCGCGCATCAGCACCACGAAGGCCGAGGCGATGTGCTCGCAGAAGCCTTCCTTGCGGTCGAACCAGAACTCGTCGGCCGTGTCGTTGCCGTAGAAGCCGGGCTCCAGCGTGTAGGTGTAGCCGCCGGTGCGCAGCCGCTGCAGCGCCGCCTGAACGAAAGCGGGCGTGTCCGCGTTGGCCAGCGCGGGCTCGGCGTGCATCTGCGCGGCGAGCGCCGCGGTGCGCGGGTTGGAGCCGGGCGGCAGGGCCAGGTAGGGGCGCAGCGCGGCCGTCTGACGCGTCGGACCGCTCTGGAACTGCGTGAAGCTCTCGGCGCGGTAGCGCACAAGGTCCGAGATGGGGCGGTTCGCGAGCCATTGCAGGTCGGGCGTGCCCAGCACTTCGAAGCCGGGGACTTCGGGGGGGCTCTGCGCCGCATCGACCGTGAGCAGCCACGGCCGATGGCTGGGTTCGAGCGTGACCTCGTAGCGCACCGGCTGGCCGCTGGTGCGCAGGTTGCTCGAAGCCGGCGCGCCCCGCGACCAGGGTGGCAGCGCCGTCCACTCGCGTCCGTCGAACTGCGCAAGCACCGGGCCGCGGAAGTAGAGCTGGCTCTGCGGCGGCACGCGGTCGTTCTCGAACTTGATGCGCGCCGCGATGCCGTCGTCCATCGCCAACTGGGCGATGGTTCCCACGCGCATGGTGTTCGACAGGCCCGTGCGGCCGGCCATGGCGTCGCTGGGCGTGCCCCACAGCGGCGCCAGGCGCGGGAACAGCAGGAACAGCGCCAGCATGATCGGCGCGCCCAGCAAGGCCATCCAGCTGGCGGTGCGCGCCGCCAGCATCAGCGGCGGCTTGCCGACCGGCATGTGCGCGTTGACCAGCGCCGTGAGCAGGCCCAGCAGGGCAAGCAGCATGGTCACCGCGGTCATCAGCGACTGCGAGTAGAAGAAGTTGGTGAGCATCGCGAAGAAGCCCAGGAAGAACAGCACGAAAGCGTCCCTGCGCGCCCGCAGCTCCAGCGTCTTGAGGGCCAGCAGGATCACGACCAGCGTGACGCCCGCGTCGCGGCCCAGCAGGGTGCGGTGCGTGGCGAAGGTGGCGGCCAATGCCAGCGCCAGCAGACCCACGCGCGCCCACTTGCCCGGCAGCGGACGGGCTTCGACGGCCAGCGTGCCGCGGTACACCAGGACCATGGCCGTGATGGCGGTGCACCACCACGGCAGGTTCTCGGCCTGCGGCAGCACGATAAGCGCGATGACGATCAGCAGGAACAGGGTGTCCCGCGCATCCCTGGGCAGCGCCGAGATTTCGCGCAAGAACTTGTTCATGCGCAGTGCTCCGGACAGAAACGGCGCGCGCTCAACATAGGGCAAGCGCCTCCAGGCACGCCCTGCGATGGGCTTCGCCCTGCGAGGGCTGTAGCACCCGTCCGGCCACGCGGATGCCGTAGTCCACACCCAGCCGGTCCGCCATCAGCACCCAGGCGCAGAGTCTTGACAGACGCGCCTCGGTGTCGGCGAGGCCGGCGGCCTGAGCGTCGAGCCAGAGTTCTTCGCGCTGGGTCTGCTGCGTGTCGCGGCTCACCAGGTCTTCGGAGCCGGTGGCTTGCGCGCGGGCCGCCTTTTTCCAGACCACGAGCTTGAGCGGGTCGCCGCGCCGGTAGGCCCGAAGGCCATCGTATTCCCCTGCAGCCTGGGCGCGCAGCGCGGCCGACGTGGCCGCCGGACCGGACAGCGGCTCGCCGGGAGGCAGCGGCGGCGGATGAGCTTCGGGCGTTGGGTAGACGAGCATCTTCGCCGCGGGCCGCCACACCGTCCAGACGCGGAAGGTGCCGAGCGGAAAACGGGTCTCGGCGGTGAGCGGCGGCACCGGATGAAGCCCGCGCCTTTCGGGCTGGAACGCGATCTCGACCGTGGCGCTGCCCTCGGCCGGCACGTCGGTCCAGGCCCACTGGCCGCTGCCGCGCACCGCCATGCCGATGCCGTAGCGCACGCTGCGCCGGGTGTTGTGCAGCACCACCCTGAAGACTGCGGCGGCGCCCGCGTAGTGCGGCTCGGGCGGCATCAGGTGCATGGCCAGGCCGCGCAGGGTGGCGTGGCACACATGCATGCCGACTGCCACGCTGCCGGCCAGCAGGAAGGTGAGCAGATAGCCGAGGTTGAGCTGGTAGTTGATCGACGCGACCAGGAGCACCAGCAGCGTGGCGCCCAGCAGCCAGCCGGCGCGCGTAGGCACGATGTAGACGTTGCGCTGCGTGAGCTCCAGCGTGTCCGAAGGCGGCCGGCGCGACAGGAACCAGCCGTCGATGCGCGAGCGTAGCGACGCGATCATCGGTGGCAAGAAAGCGGGTTCATTTTTCAGGGCAGCGGCACGTCCGCGATCATCGCGCGCACCTGCTCCACCGCGCCACGGCCCGCGTCGCCCACGGGCGTGAGCCGGTGCGCGATGGTCTGCGGCAGTATCGACTGCACGTCATCAGGCGCGACATAGTTGCGGTTGGCCAGCAGCGCCTGCGCCTTGGCGGCGCGCAGCACGGCAATGCCGGCACGCGGAGAAAGGCCCTGCAGAAACCAGCGGCCGGAACGCGTGGCGGCAATCAGGTCCTGCACATAGTTGAGCAGTGGGTCGGCCGCATGCACCTGCTGCACGCGCTGCTGCAGCGCCGTGAGTTCGCCTGCGGTCAGCATGGCGGGGAGGGTGGACAGCATCTCGCGGCGGTCGGCGCCCGAAAGCAGCTCGCGCTCGGCGGCGCGGTCGGGGTAGCCGAGCGAGATGCGCATCAGGAATCGGTCGAGCTGCGATTCCGGCAGCGCAAAGGTGCCGAGCTGGTCCTGCGGGTTCTGCGTGGCAATCACGAAGAACGGCGTGGGCAGCGGCCGGGTCTCGCCTTCGATGGTGACCTGCTTCTCTTCCATCGCCTCGAGCAGCGCGCTCTGCGTCTTGGGGCTGGCGCGGTTGATCTCGTCCGCCAGCAGCACCTGCGCGAAGATCGGGCCGGGGTGGAAGACGAAGGCCTGCTGGCCCCGGTCGTAAATGGCCACGCCCGACAAGTCGCCCGGCATCAGGTCGGCCGTGAACTGCACGCGCGAGAACTGCAGGCCAAAGGTGTGCGAAAGCGCGTGGGCGAGGGTGGTCTTGCCGACCCCCGGCACGTCCTCGATCAAGAGGTGCCCGCCCGCCAGCAGGCATGCCACGCAGTCGCGCACCTGGGGCTCCTTGCCCACGATCACCGTGTTAAGCTGACCCAGCAAAGTGGCAAGCTTCGCAGCAACGTCCATATTTGTATCCATATGCAAACGATACCGTAAGACCGACCGGCCCCATGCTGTGTGAGGTCTAGATACGACAGAGACACGGCAAAAGAGATGGGCAAGACCGGGTACTTCACACATCGCGACTGCTGGAAGCACGACATGGGCCGGGGCCACCCCGAATGTCCCGAGCGGCTCGATGCCATCGAAGACAGGCTGCTGCTCACCGGCGTGGGCGATGCCCTCGAACACCGGGACGTGCCGCTGGCAACGCTGGCGCAGATCACACGGGCGCACAGCGAGGCGCACCTCGAACACCTGGAAGAGCTTCACCAGCGCCTGGTGGCCGACGAGCCGGCAGGCGGTCCCGACCATGCGCAGCTCGACCCCGACACCATCCTGACGCGCTACACGCTGCTGGCCGCGCGCCGCGCCGCCGGGGCGGCCATCGCCGCCACCGACGCGGTTGTGGCGGGCGAGATCGAGAACGCGTTCTGCTCCGTGCGCCCGCCGGGCCACCATGCGTGCCGCGAGCAGGCCATGGGCTTCTGCTTTCTCAACAACGTGGCCATTGCGGCGCGGCATGCGCTGGAGGTGCACGGCCTGGAGCGCGTGGCCATCGTCGATTTCGACGTGCACCACGGCAACGGCACCGAAAACATCCTGTCGGACGATCCGCGCGTGCTGATGGTCGGCTTCTTCCAGCATCCTTTCTATCCGTACAGCGGCACCCAGTATCCGGCTTCGAACATGCTGAACCTGCCGATCCCGGCCTATACCCGGGGCATGGACGTGCGCGAGTTGATAGAGGCCATCTGGATGCCTCGGCTCGAGGAGTTCGCGCCCGAGATGATCTTCGTGAGCGCGGGCTTCGACGCCCATCGCGAGGACGACCTGGGCCAGCTTGGCCTGACCGAGAACGACTTTGCCTGGATCACCGCCCGCATCCAGGACGTTGCCAGGCGCCATGCGCGCGGCCGCATCGTCTCGATGCTCGAAGGCGGCTACAACCTCGACGCGCTGGCCCGCAGCGTGGAAGCCCATATTCGCGTCCTTGCCGACCTGTAGTGCCGCAGCAGGCGCGATCACGGCGCCATGTTTTCCCAAGAGATGAATTTCAACGACTTCACACAACGCCTGGGCCAGGTCGACGCACGCGGCTTGGGCATCGAACTGGCAGCGCTGGTGGCTTGCGTGGCCCTGGCCTGGATGGCGAGCCGCTGGTTCGGGCGCGACCAGCCCAAGGATTCGATCTGGTTCGGCGAGCGCACCTTCGACGGCGTGCTGTTTCCTCTCCTGGCGCTGGTCTTCACCGAGTTGGCCCGCCGCGGGGTGAGCGGGTTCCAGCCGGTGCTGGTCTTGCGCATCGCGGTGTCCGTTTTCCTGTCGCTGCTGGTCATCCGCCTGTTCGCGCGCGTGATGCGGGCGGTGTTTCCCGCCTCCAACCTGGTGCGGCTGCTGGAGCGCACGATCTCGTGGCTGGCGTGGATCGCCGCCATTCTCTGGATTGTCGGGCTGCTTCCGCCGGTGCTGGCCGAGCTCGACAACATCACCCTGTCGTTCGGCAAGACGCGCGTCAGCCTGCAAACCATCATCCAAGGGGCTCTGTCGGCCGGGCTGGTGTTGGTGATCGCGCTGTGGATTGCCGCCACCATCGAGAAACGCATCCTGCTCGAAGCGGTGACCGACCTTTCGATGCGCAAAGTCGCCTCGAACGCCGTGCGTGCCATCCTGCTGCTGGTCGGCCTGCTGTTCGCGCTGTCGGCGGTGGGAGTCGATCTCACCGCGCTCTCGGTGCTGGGCGGCGCGCTTGGCGTGGGCCTGGGCTTCGGGCTGCAGAAGCTGGCGGCCAACTACGTGAGCGGCTTCGTCATCCTGCTCGAACGCTCGATCCGCATCGGGGACAACGTCAAGGTCGATACCTTCGAGGGGCGCATCACCGACATCAAGACGCGCTATACGCTCATCCGTGCGGGCAACGGGCGCGAAGCCATCGTGCCCAACGAGTCGCTGATCACGAGCCGGGTCGAGAACCTCTCGATGGCGGACCGCAAGTTCAACATCACGACCAGCGTCGTGGTGGGCTACGACAGCGACGTGGCCAAGGTGCAGTCCATTCTTTGCGGCGCCGCAAAATCGCAGCCGCGCGTCATGACCGATCCCGAGCCAGTGACTTTTCTGGCCAGCTTTGCACCGGACGGGCTCGAGTTTGTCCTGAACTTCTGGGTGGCTGACCCTGACAAGGGCAAGGACAACGTGCGCTCGGCCATCAACATCGCCATTCTGGAAGGCCTGCGCAGCGCGGGAGTGGACATTCCGTATCCCCAGCGCGTGCTGCGCGTGGAGTCGTTGCCGCCAGGCGTTTCCGGTTCGCGCGACGCTGCCGTATAATCCTGAAAAAGCACGACCGTTCGTTTTTGTTGCACCACGGTACATGCCGATACGAACGCGGAGCCGGCGAGGCCGGACTCTAAAATGACCGGTTGCCCTCGAAGCCCCCTTTTTGCAATCCCAATGGAGTCAAGTCAATGAAGGTTCTAGTGCCTGTCAAACGGGTCGTCGATTACAACGTCAAGGTGCGCGTGAAGAGCGACGGCACCGGGGTGGACATTGCCAACGTCAAGATGAGCATGAACCCCTTCGACGAGATTGCAGTTGAAGAAGCCGTCCGCCTGAAGGAAAAGGGCGTGGTCACCGAGGTCATCGCCGTGTCGTGCGGCGACGCCAAGTGCCAGGAAACCCTGCGCACCGCCATGGCCATCGGCGCCGATCGCGGCATCCTGGTCGAGACCACCGAAGAGCTGCAACCGCTGGCCGTGGCCAAGCTGCTCAAGGCCCTGGTCGAGAAGGAACAGCCCCAGCTCGTGATCCTGGGCAAGCAGGCCATCGACGACGACGCCAACCAGACCGGCCAGATGCTCGCCGCCCTGACCGACCTGCCGCAAGCTACCTTCGCCTCCAAGGTCGAAGTGGCCGACGGCAAGGCCACCGTCACGCGCGAAGTCGACGGCGGCCTGGAAACCATCCAGCTGAGCCTGCCGGCCGTGATCACCACCGACCTGCGCCTGAACGAGCCGCGCTACGTCACCTTGCCCAACATCATGAAGGCCAAGAAGAAGCAACTCGACGTCTTCAAGCCCGAAGATCTGGGCGTGGACGTCAAGCCCCGCCTGAAGACCCTCAAGGTCAGCGAGCCGCCCAAGCGCGGCGCCGGCATCAAGGTGCCCGACGTCGCCACCCTGGTGGACAAGCTCAAGAACGAAGCCAAAGTGATCTGAGGAAGACAACGACATGACCGCACTAGTTATTGCCGAACACGACCACGCGACCGTCAAGCCCGCGACCCTCAACACCGTGACCGCAGCCCTGGCCTGCGGCGGCGACGTACACGTGCTCGTCGCCGGTGCCAATGCCGCCGAAGCTGGCAAGGCCGCCGCGCAGATCGTGGGCGTCGCCAAGGTCATCGTGGCCGACAGCCCGAGCCTGGCCGAGAACCTTGCAGAGAACGTGGCTGCCCAGGTGCTGGCCATCGCAGCCAACTACAGCCACATCCTGTTCCCCTCGACCGCCAACGGCAAGAACGTCGCACCGCGCGTGGCCGCCAAGCTGGACGTGGCGCAGATCTCCGACATCACCAAGGTCGAAAGCCCCGACACCTTCGAGCGTCCGATCTACGCCGGCAACGCCATCGCCACCGTGCAGAGCAGCGACGCCACCAAGGTGATCACGGTTCGCACCACCGGCTTCGACGCCGCCGCCGCCACCGGTGGCAGCGCAGCCGTTGAAACCGCTGAAGGCGTGGCCGACAGCGGCAAGTCCAGCTTCGTGGGCCGCGAGGTCACCAAGAGCGACCGCCCCGAACTCACCGCGGCCAAGATCATCGTCTCGGGCGGCCGTGCCCTCGGCAGCGCCGAGAAGTTCACCGAAGTGATGACGCCGCTGGCCGACAAGCTGAACGCCGGCCTGGGCGCCAGCCGCGCCGCGGTGGATGCGGGCTACGCACCCAACGACTGGCAAGTGGGCCAGACCGGCAAGATCGTCGCGCCGCAGCTGTACATCGCCGCGGGCATCTCGGGCGCCATCCAGCATCTGGCCGGCATGAAGGACTCCAAGGTGATCGTCGCGATCAACAAGGACGAAGAGGCGCCGATCTTCTCGGTGGCCGACTACGGGCTGGTGGCCGATCTGTTCACGGCCGTGCCGGAACTGGTGAAGGCGCTCTGATCGCATCGCTGCACTGAGCCAGAGGGCATCGTTCGCGATGCCCTTTTCGTATCCGCTGTATCTGGAGACAAGAGATGAGCTACACCGCCCCCCTCAAGGACATGCTGTTCGACATCGAGCACCTGGCCAACATCGGCGAGATCGCCAAGCTGCCCGGCTTCGAAGACGCCGGCCTCGAAACCGCGCAAGCCGTGCTGG